>QFCS01001058.1_pt1 | contig 134222 bp, 101 predicted proteins | sample 3576561 | NCBI WGS metagenome assembly QFCS01 | reverse complement strand
GCGCCAGGACGAGCGTCGGTGAATCACTTCGGCCTTGTAGAGTCCATTGATGGTCTCCGCCAGCGCGTTGTCGTAGCTGTCGCCGACGCTGCCCACAGAAGGCTCCAGGCCGGCATCGGCCAGGCGCTCGGTGTAACGGATTGAGACGTATTGCACGCCGCGGTCGCTGTGATGAATAAGGCGATCAGGGCCGACCGGCTTTCGCGCATGCAGTGCCTGCTCCAGCGCATCAAGCACAAAGTCCGTCCGCGCCGATGTCGATGCCCGCCAGCCGACGATACGGCGCGCGTACACGTCGATGACGAAGGCGACATAGACGAAGCCCCGCCAGGTCGAGACGTAGGTGAAGTCGGAGACCCAGAGTGTATTGGGCCGGTCGGCTTTGAATTGACGCTGCACGTGATCCAGCGGGCACGGTGCAGCAGGATTGCTGACCGTGGTCCGCACACCCTTGCCACGGATCACGCCCCGTAAGCCCTGGCGCTTCATCAGCCGCGCCACCGTGCAGCGCGCCACATCGAAGCCTTCTCGCCGCATCTGCCGCCAGACCTTGCGCACGCCATAGACTCGGAAGTTTTCGTTCCAGACCCGCTCAATTTCCGGCAGTAGTTTCGTGTCTTCTCGGTGGCGTGCCGAGCACCGCTGCGGATCGCGCTGCCGGGCCTTGTGGGCGTGGTACGTCGATGGGGCAATCTTGCAGCAGCTTGCAGATCGGCTCGATCCCATGGACTGCGCGGTGATCGTCGATGAACGCGATCATCGTTTCAACGGGCGGTCGAGCTCCGCCTGAGCAAAATAAGCGGACGCCTTGCGCAGAATCTCGTTGGCCTGCCGCAGCTCACGATTCTCGCGCTCCAATGCCTTGATGCGCTCCAGCTCGGCCGTCGTCGGACCAGCCCGCACGCCTGCGTCTTGCTCCTTCTGCCGAACCCAGCGCCGCAGCGTCTCCGCCGTGCAACCGATCTTGGCCGCAACCGATGCGATCGCCGCCCACTGCGACTCATGCTCGGTTTGATGCTCCAGCACCAGCCGAACCGCTCGCTCCTGCATCTCCGGGGAATACTTCGATACTCTTGCCATGGCTCCATTCTCTCAAGTTATGGAGCCTCCGAGATTTTCGGGGCGGTTCATGAGGCCAGTGACTGTCGCGTTTGAGTGGCTAAGAGTTATCACATCCATTTCGAAGTGTTGAATGCTCGCACGCCAAGGTGGAAGCCATTCGAGAGGTGCTCGTCATGCGAATGAACCGCCGGGGAGGTGATTGGAGAATGCCGAAAATGAAAGTCTCACTGCGTAGCCGGCGTAATATTTTTGTAACAACCTGCGGCCTTGAATCTGCTTAACTTCAGATTAACGAACGGTAATCTGGGGCGGGGACTTCATGCGTATCAGGGGACGCGTTGCGGGTAGATTGGCCGCAGCTTGGCTGGTTGCGGCTGTCGGATCGATAGCTGTCGGAAAGGCCGAGGCGCAAAGCCTCGACGTTATGCCTTATGAATACCGAGACGCTCTACTAGGGCCCGCGTACGAGGCACAGAGTGCGGATATCAACGCCGATGGTTTGCAGGACTTGGTGCTCCGTTCGCGCAACCCGTTTGTCTTGGCTGGGCTGCCCCTGGCGACGGAACTGCAGTGGAGAGCGAGCTTCCTCGTAGTTTCTAACGTGGAGGGCAACTACCACCTAGATCTAGCTCCTACGCAAGAGCTGCTCGACAGCGTGCTGTGGCAACCCGAGACGCACGAAATTCTTTATGGCGATGTCGATGGCGACGGGTCTGTTGAGGCTCTGGTTCGCGCGCTCAGGCCAGCGAACTTGAGTGTGCTGCTGACAACCTCGCCCCAGAACGGCACACCGCTCTTGCTGCAGCGGATGAACTACGACGACTTGGGCATCGATCTTGGGGAAGCTGGCCTGCAAGTCGAGTTGTACGACATCAGTGGCGATGGCCTCGTCGATCTGGTGACCGGACACGGGGTCGAACTTAACACTGCCCATTTCTCGACGCGCCGCCAAAGCACCGAGACGTTCGCATCAGAGCCAACGATCGATGCTGTCGCGGCCGATGCTTATCCGGTGATGACGCTTGTCGCGGCGCCGCTGGCGGGTCCGCAGGAAAAGGCGCAGGTCAACGCTGTGGCAGCAGGCCCTGTTGTGCCGGGCTCGATGATCGGCGCATTCCAGGTTACGCCGAATGGAGGTGCTAGTTACTCGATGGCTTTGACGCTGCCGCCGGGGCTAGGCGGCATGACTCCGCAGCTCTCCATCGAATACAACAACAACGCGCCTGACACCGGCTTAGGACTTGGCATGAGCCTAAACGGGTTATCGCAGATTTCGCGCTGCGCCTCTACTTGGCGCGATACATCCGCTTCGGGCATTCGAGGCCCCGATGCAGTCGATTTCGACGATGCAGATTTCTTCTGTCTTGATGGTCAAAAGTTGGTGACCTCAGGGACCTATGGCGCATTAAATCAGACGTATCAGACCGAGATGACGACGTTCGCGCTCATCAAATCGGTCGGCTCTACCTCCGCAAGAAATCCCGATTCATGGACGGTGCAAACCAAATCGGGTTTGAAGATGACCTACGGTGGTGCGGGCTATATCTGGAACGGCAACCGGACAAATCAAACATATGTTTGGCTGCTTAAAAGCACTGAAGACACCACCGGGAACATCATTAATTTCGAATACGAGTTCCCCCTAAGCGGCACGGTTCAAGCAAGTTATCGGATCAGCGCAATTCGTTACGGTGGAAACCCGAACGCCGGCCTCGCACAAAAGTCTCGCGTTGCATTCTCGTACGTCAATCGTAACGGCTATCAACCGCGCGGCTACATGCATGGCTCGGTGTTTCAACGCAATTATGTGCTGGAGAAAATTGAAGCTTTCACGACTGGCGCGACAGAAGTCATGACTCGTTCGTGGAACTTTACCTATCACGCACCCGAGCAAGCTACAAACCCTTACCCACCGGGTACGACCCCGCCACCCTGCCGTCCAGGAAAACCCTGCCAACAGCCCTATCGCATGGCTCAATCTGCAACGGTAACTGCTGCGAAGGCGCAGTCCCTCAGTCGCTATGCGATGACCAGTATTCAAGAGTGCGCTGGCTCAGCGAGCAATGCGGCGGTGCCTTGTCTGCCGTCAACGACATTCGCTTGGACCCCGGCAATTGGCGCGCCGAGTGGGGCTGTGGTGAATTCAAATGCAGGAACACTCAATGCCGATTACGAGTTTAGTAACGGGGACGTGAATGGTGACGGATTCACTGACCTGCTTGCGATACAAACGGCAACCGGTGTGGCAAGCGTCAGGGTGCGTCCCAAAGACGGTGCATCAGGGCTAGGCGAGTATGTATCCAGCATCACTGCTGCCCGTCCTAACAAAGATCCCAAGTGGGTGACGGGTGACTTCAACGGCGACGGCAGGCTCGATATCGCCTTCTACTTCGAAGAGAACGCTTGCGGCAATCCCATCTACTACCGTTATGGCAACGAAAACTACTCGTTCACAACGGAAGTCAAGGTCGAAATGGATGTGCGCTCTGGGCCTAACTGCTCAGCGGGCGCAACAAGCCATCCCTCGACTGGAGGTACTTACTACAGCGTAACGCAGATGTTGGCTGGCGATGTCGATGGTGACGGGCGAGATGATCTGATCATGATCGCGAACCACAGCAATACCGGCTTTCGGTTGCGACATCTGATTTCGACCGGGGCTGGCTTTACAGTGGGAGCCTGGGGCCTTCCCACCGGAGCAGGTATTGGCGGTGGTGCAAACGTTGAGGACTTGATTGCCTATACCGGTGATTTCAACGGTGATGGCAAGACAGACCTTGCATTGCTCGATATAGAGAACACAAATGTGTTCGCATTCATTTGCATGGATGGGGGCAAGCAATGCTCCAACCTCGGGTACATTCTGGAAGCAGAAGTCAGAGCGTTTCCCCCGCTCATAGGTGACGCGAACGGCGATGGCTACTCAGATCTTACGTTTGTCCGTCGAAGTGGTGCGTTTGCCTACACCTATACTTTCTTGTCGACTGGAACGGGGACGCTCCAGCAAGTTATCGAGTCCAATGCCGGGCTCACAGTAAATAACGACTATCGAATTTCTTCAGGCGATTTTGATGGCGATGGCGCGCTCGATATTGTTTGGGTCGATTACGACACCCCGCACGACATAGTGCTGCTTGCAGGTACAGGGACTGGAAGCTTCAAACAATCGGAAGTCATAACTGCTGGGTTGTCCGGAATCCCTTGGACTTACAACGCATTCTTGCCGGGCGACTATGACGGCGATGGAAAAATGGATTTGGTCGTTTATGGTCGGTCGTCCACAAATATCACCGCGATCCGAGAAGTAAAGTTCACCGGTGCATCAAATCTGCGTGTCGGAAAAATCACCAGTGGTTTAGGTTCAGTTATTGACATCGAATATCAGCCGCTAACAGTTAGCTCTGTATATGAGGAAACTTCGGCTTCTGCCGTCTATCCAACTCGAAGATTTGTCGCGCCGCAGTACGTGGTGCAATCGCAGACCTCGAGTTCAGATGGTTTAGAGGCCCGCATAACCCGTTATACCTATTCAGGTTCCCGTCTCGATGTGCAGGGGCGTGGTCCGCTCGGTTTCCATCGGACCAAGATTCAAGATTATGTAACCGGGCACTATGAGACAACCACATATAGTCTCATTTATCCGACTATTGGAATGCCGCTTACGAACATCATTCGTGACCAAGACAATTTAGAAATATCGTCTGAAGAATATATATATCAATGGGGGGATAGCCAGCAAGGATCGCTTTTCGTCTACCCCGGCGGTGTCACATCTAAAGATTATGAAACTACGCCGGGTTTTACTGGGCTAACGACGACGACAACGACGACGACGGCCTATAGCACTCAGGCCGCACTGAATTATGGAAATCCTAATGCTACTGAAGTGAAGGTATATGCAGGAGCTATAGGTGGCAGCACGCCCTTTGTGACGACGACCGAGAATAGTTACGACAACTTTAACGATAACGGTCGGTGGCAAATCGGAAGACTAAAACGCGCGAAGGTTACGAAAACAAATCCTGCAGGTGACTCGGACTTCCGTACAACGGATTACGAGTACGACGCTACGACGGGCCTGTTGTCGGCAGAGATCGTCGAGCCGCTCCGCATCGATCATCCGACTGCTGGAAACCAGTATGTCCGTAAAGAGTATGTCCGAGATGCTGTGGGCAATATCACGACGACAACTATCAAAGCCAATGTAAAGAGCGGCGAGGCGTGGGCCCTTCAAACGCGGACAACGTCGGCTAGCTACTCGAACGCAGCTCCGTACTTCCAGCGCTTCCAGACAGGGGCATGCAATGCGGTCAGTGCTCCACTGACCGCTTGTACCTCTGCAGTACCGGATTTCAAGACGGGCAGTCCGCTTACCTCGACGGATGCAAACGGATTGGCTACAACGTCCTCGTATGACGCTTTCGGGAGGTTGCAAGGTACGAGCTTCGTAAACGGCGGAAAATCGATTACGACAACGCTCAATCGCTTCTGGTGTGCAAGCGATATGGCTTTGTGCTTCAACGAAGCGAATGGCATCTATGGCGTTGAGACGACAACCTCGACTGGTGGGCGCTCTATCGTCGTCTACGATGGCTATGAGCGAGAAATACGCAATGCCGCTGTGGGTCCGGATGGAGCGTGGCGGTATACGCGGAACACTTATAACAGTTTGGGCCAACTGAACTCGGCACGTTCGTTGGGGGGGTACCTGACGAGCTATTTCTACGACGGAATCCAGGGAAGGCTCGAACTTGTGCGTGCGCCTTCAAAAGAAACTAACACCACAGGGAGAGAGGTTGAGACCAGCTATCGCGGCTTGACGAAGGTGACCTGGGACGCGCGCAACAATTCGACAACCACTGTCACAAATGCAATGGGCAAGGTCGTGTCGGTGACGAACGCGAAAAACGAAGTGATGACGTATGAGTACGATGCGTTCGACAACCTCACCAAGTCTCATGATCCCGCCGGAAACGAGATTGTCCTTACCTATGACCGCCATGGACGCAAGCGCACCCTTGACGATCCTGATCTTGGCAAGTGGAACTATGAGTACAACGGGTTCGGTGAACTAGTTTCGCAGACAGACGCTAAAGGGCAGACGTCAGCTCTGCTCTACGACGCTATCGGGCGCCTCATCGAACGAAGCGACTATCTGGCAGACGGTAGTTTAGAGACGCGAACCGTTTGGACCTATGACTCGCTCGGTGGCAGCACTTACAAAGGATTCTTGTTTCAGGTTAGGCAGACCGATTCCAGCGGAAATGAAATTGTAAAGCGTACTTATCAGCCGGATAACATCGGAAACGTTGCATCAGAGTCGATCTACGTTGAGGGTGGCTTGCAGGGGGCGACTAGTCGCACGTTCGATTCCTCGAACCGCGTCAATACGATGACGTATCCGTCCGGGCTGGTGGTCAAACATCGTTATAACTCTTATGGTGCTCTCTATGAACTCCGCGACAGCACTGATACCGGTTACAGATTCTGGAATGCCTCCTCGTGGGACGCTCTTGGCCAGATAAATCAGTCCCAACTTGGCAATGGACTGACGACCTCCATCACGAGAGATCAAGCAGTTGGCATTGAGAAGGAAATTCAAGTCGGATCAGGGTCCATTCAGAAATGGACTTACGACTGGGACGCCAACGGCAATATCACGTCGCGAACTAATGGTATTGCGGCTATTACATATACTGAGACGGCATCGTATGACGCGCTGGATCGTGTCGACACAATGCTATTGACAACCTCGGTTGGTAGCTCGAGCAAGCAGACTACTTACGATGCGATTGGCAACATTCAGTCGTATCCGGATTCAGGAACGTATACCTATGACACGGCAAAGCGCCCGCATGCCGTAACCGCCACGACCGCGGGCTCCCGAGCGTACTCGTACGATGCGAATGGCAATATGCGTTGGGGGGATGCCGCTGGTGGGCGCCGTAACTACACTTGGGCGACGTTCAACTTGCCTACGCAAGTCACGCAGGGTTCTGCGTCGGCACAGTTTCTTTACGGGCCGGAACGCGAGAAAGTTCGCCAGATCTCGTCGTCACCGTTTATCCCAGGGCGTACTTCATACTATCTGGACGCGGTAGCGGAGAAGCACGTTACGGCGTCTGGAACGGAGTACCGCGAACTAATTGTTTCCCCAACAGGTGTTATAGCTCAGAGCAGCTTCTATCCAAGCACTGGCATACGGAACACGCTCTATGTTCACACAGATAACTTAGGCAGCATTGATGCAGTAACTAACGAGTCTGCTCAGAATCTAGCATTAATCAATGCACATCCCGGCTTTGGATACGATCAGTGGGGAAATCGTAGGGATGACTCTGGAAATGGTAGTCCATCCAGCATGGAGTTCGCCATTCTCAAAGGTTATACCGGCCATGACATGCTCGACACTGTGAATCTCATTCACATGAAAGGCCGCGTCTACGATCCGGCGATCGGAAGATTTCTCTCCCCTGATCCAATTATTCAGGATCCTAATAATCTACAGGCATACAACCGCTACGGTTATGTCTCGAATAACCCGCTCACGAATACTGACCCAACAGGATATTCGTGGCTTAGTAAAACTTTCAAAAAAGCAGCTAAATGGGTTGGCGACAACTGGAGGGTATTGGCGACAATTGCGATCACTGTTGCAGCACCTTATGCCTTATACGGCCAGTCAATGGCTCAGTTGTCCTTTGGTAAGGCACTAATAACAGGCGCACTTGGTGGGTTCGCAGGCGGTCTTGTAACAGGCCATGGAGATTTAAAGGCGGCTTTGATCGGCGCCGCTGTTGGTGCAGCTTTCGCTGGAGTAGGCCAAACGGTAGGTAAAGGGGCCACTTGGTCGAAGCCAGTCCCGATGTTAAAAAAAGTTGTGGCGCATGGCTTAGTTGGCGGTTTGACAAGCGTTGGTCAGGGAGGGCGCTTTGGGCAGGGCTTTCTGAGTAGCGGCACTAGTGCATTCTTCTCACCTGCCTTTGATAAAGCGACGGGCCCTCTTACTGGCACTGCTATTGCGGCTGTAATTGGCGGCACAGTATCCGAAATAGGTGGAGGAAAGTTTGCTAACGGAGCAGTGACTAGTGCGGCGGGTTATGCTTTTAATTCTTTGGCGTCACTGCTCGATGAAGTCACACCTGCGCCGGGCGAAGGGGTTCCAGCCGATATCCAGCCTGAAGTTGAACTCCTCAACGGAGCGGCGGCGGCGGCGGCTAGAACTGTTGACAGTATGCCGGGCTGGCGACCTGCTTGGCTGCGCGGGATCATGATTCATTATCAATTTAAGTTGAATATATTGGCTCTCGCTGCGGAGGGGCTCCCGGTCGGCGAGGTATCGTATAAGGGGCGTGTTGTTGTCCCTTACGGAAAGCTTGGATCGGTGAGGCCAGATGCTGTATGGGGCTCTCCGTTGTCCCCCAAATTTGCGTTTGAGTTAAAGACGGGAGGGGCGTATATGAGTAAAGGAGATCTTGGGCGGTATACGGATAACCTACCCGCTGGAACGCGCATCATAGAAAGTGGGGGGTTTTGATGAGATATGTTTCACGACTTAATAAAGCGAAGCTAAATCGAGAAATTCGCAACCAAGTTCCTCAATTGGGTGGAAGCGAGGGTTTTCTTTACTATCGGCCAGTTGGTGAGGTTCTGAGTGGTTTTGTTGCGGAATGCACTCCGGGCTTTGTGTATATTTGGCAATATGCAATTCCGCTCTACGATGATCTTTCTTTTCTGCATATGTCGTTTGGTGCACGACTACGCGGTAGCGCAGGGCACATAAGCATAGAAGGGAAACGAGAGGGCGAAGTGGCTACAGAAGTTTTAAAGCGTATAAGTGACTATGAAGAGCAAACATTAGCTCTGTCGACGCCGCTTGGCTTTATTACTTACTTGGAAAAAATAGACGGCTGGCACACTCAACTTGTTTCGCGGAGAGCTTATGCTTTCAGCTTGTTAATGCTTGGACGGTTCGGCGAGGCTAGAGCTGCTCTCTATCAAATTGATAGTCTCTTCCGCGACGAAGTATCGAAAAAAGTTCTTGTGGAATTAGAGAAATCTCCCGAGTCTGCGATCAGTCGTTTGACCGAAATGCGCATAGCTAACATGGAGAAGTTCAGGCTCACGTAATCGCCCTGTAACTCGACGAGATGCAGAGGGAAGTTCGAGCTTTCGGCTGGAGTTTGCCCCAGCACGAGCTCATGATTCCCATCCTGACACGAACTGATTTGGCTCGGCATGTGCTTGGAGTTGGGAAGCAGCTTCATTTTATAATTCAGTTGGACAGACAGTGCGGAATAGTCACGATAAATTCGTGGACAGCGCGATAGCGCTAGCAACTACGACCGCCATTTTTTACGCAGCTGGCACTGCTCGAATGGGCGGCTTTCTTTTGGAGTTGAAGCTCGATTCCAACGTGCTAGATCGAGACTTCCACTCTGTCTTATACAGTGGCTTTTTAGCGACTTTGGGGCCGGCATTCTCGGTGCTGTTCTTGTACGCGGCGTTGAGATTTGCATTCGCTCACGCATTGCTTCCGCTATGGACAGACAGCCTGAAAGGCAGCATCAGAAACAAGCGAAGGGCTTTAAGAGTGAAGCGATTCTTTTATGGCAGGCGGCGAGATACTAAGATCGAAAAGCAGCAGAAGCAGCATGCTTTAAGTGCCCTTGTAGCAAGTGCGTTGCTCATGGGGCTGCTGCTTACACTGGTCTATATTGAAGACAAGGGAAGACAAGAGGCTAGAAAACTGATCGAAGAAGTAAAGTCCCACGTCGCTGACAATGCTCGTTATGTATTGATTGAGGTAGGGGGCACCAAAGTTCGTCTAATTCATTTGGTCTGCGGATCGCGTAACTGTGCCGGGCTAGATCCGATGACAGGGTTGATAACCTACTTTCCACAGTCGGTTTATAGCTATCAACTTCTGGATGCGCCTAAACCGCGGCCGGACGCAACCACTCCTTCATCGAGCTAATATTGCCGTCCAAATCAGCCGCCAAATCCACCAATAAATCCAATGCTCCGGACATTATAGTGGTTGGCGCGCTGGCTGGATTGATGTAATTGACATGAGACGTAAAGTCCCTGCTTATCCCGAATCGCCATGCTCCCAAAACCGCAGTTACCAAAAATGCCGAGTTCGGCTTTTGCAAACGGAGCGTATTCGCGAGGCTGTATTGGCAATCCACGGAGGAATCGGCCTCGATCAATTGCCGCCGTCTGGAGAAGTTGGAGTCATCCGGCGGCACCGTCCAGATGCAATGCAGATGATCCTGAAGAATCACCATCACCTCGATTTGAAACGGCCTCTAGTCGTGCCGAAGCATAGCCCGTAACAAGTCCACATGCTCCACTGGCAGGTGTTTGCGCCGATCGGGCGAGGCCTTCGCTAGTCCTACGGTGGCTCTACCCGGCCAGAGTAAGCTCCCTAAGTCTGATAGCCATGGCGGTAGCAGAGACTGAGAATTGTTCTGTTAAGGACATGAAGCGATGCCCGCCAAAGTAATCTGCGGTAGCAAGCATTTTCTCTAAAGCCAATTTCCCAGACTGCTTTGCTTTGAATACTGCTTGTGGCTCTGTAGGACTGAGATTAAACGCAAAATCATCAGTGATCTTTAATCCGCTGAGAATTCCAAATCGATCTTCAAACTCTTTGTTGAGAAGCTTGGTCGGCATCAGAAATAATGCTGCGAAGACATCGGCTTCACGTTCGAATAAATCTAAATTCTCTCGCTCTTCCCGATGGCCGTCGAGCGGCCGATCGCGGTGCATCGTCATGTGATCATGTAATACTGCGTGACCAATTTCGTGCGCGGCAGTGAACCGTCTAACCGCAATTGGGAGACGTCTCGAAATCTGTATGGTCGAATCACGGCGATCGATAATGCCCGCTGTTTCATGCGTAGCGTTTCCAACGCTAAATGCAGTCAAATTATCCTCTAGCGTATAGGTAAAGCCCAGGTATTGAGCTGCCAGTGCTGGGTCAAGCACTGCGAAAGGATCTTTTCTGTTCGAAAGTTTCCACAGCTCTCGCTGCAGCCTTCGAACTACAGTCTCGATTTCTTTAATCCGCTGTTTGCTCAAGCCTCTGGCTAAGGTGCCAGTACTTTTTTCGGCGAAACGGTGGCGGTATTGCACTCCCGTTGCTACTCGTGATCTTGATTGAGCGGGTAGATCAAACTCGCCAAGATCATTTAAATATGCGTACTGATTTTGGAGCTCCATTCGAGACGGGGGATTCCAGCTGCGGCTAACTGGGGTCAAAATGGCAGGTGTTGCTTTAGAGTCAGGGCGGGCGCAAACCTTGCTTGCCCCGCCAGCCGCGCCGACACGTGTCTGCGGGTAATCGAACCCGCCCTCTCCATTTACATAAGCATAAGGATTCTGGAGGGCATAACGTCCTTTTTCACGCTGGACAGACGTATGTTCGCGTGAGGTGTCAAAAGGTTCCATTTCGGCGGGCATAAATACCTCTATCGCATAAGTCTAAAGCATCGGAAATCTATTAATTGATGTAGCTGCGTTATAAAAAACTATCATCGCCGCACAACTGATCTATATGGCATGCTCAACATGCGGGTGGTGGCGGCAGGAGACCCTATCAATCCCAACTCAACGCCCCACCAGTCTGATACTCCGTAACCCGCGTCTCGAAGAAGTTCTTCTCCTTCTTGAGATCGATCACCTCGCTCATCCACGGGAACGGGTTCTCGGCGCCCGGGTAGATTTCCTTGAGGCCGATCTGGTTGCAGCGGCGGTTGGCGATGTACTGCATGTACTCGTTGAACATGCTGGCGTTGAGGCCGAGCACGCCGCGCGGCATGGTGTCGTGGGCGTAGCGGATTTCGAGTTCGGTGGCCTCGATGATCATCTTGCGCGCTTCTTCCTGGAACTCGGCGGTCCACAGGTGCGGGTTCTCGATCTTGATCTGGTTGATCACGTCGATGCCGAAGTTCATGTGCATGGCTTCGTCGCGCATGATGTATTGGATCTGCTCGGAGGCGCCGACCATCTTGTTGCGGCGGCCGAAGCTCAGCAGCTGCACGAAGCCCACGTAGAAGAAGATGCCTTCGAACACCACATAGAAGGCGATCATGTCGCGCAGCAGGCGCTGGTCGGCTTCGGGCGTGCCGGTGTGGAAGTTCTCGTCGGCCAGGCTCTGCGTGTACGGCAGGCTCCAGGCGGCCTTGTCGTGGATGCTCGGCACTTCGCGGTACATGTTGAAGACTTCGGCCTCGTCCAGGCCCAGGCTTTCGATGATGTACTGGTAGGCGTGGGTGTGGATCGCCTCTTCGAAGGCCTGGCGCAGGATGTACTGGCGGCACTCGGGGTTGGTGATGTGCTTGTAGACGGCGAGCACGAGGTTGTTGGCCACCAGCGAGTCGGCGGTGGAGAAGAAGCCGAGGCTGCGCTTGATGATCATGCGCTCGTCTTCGGTCAGGCCCTTGGGGTCGTTCCAGAGCGCGATGTCGGCGCTCATGCCCACTTCCTGCGGCATCCAGTGGTTATTGCAGGCGGCCAGGTACTTCTCCCAGGCCCACTTGTACTTGAAAGGCACCAGCTGGTTGAGGTCGGCGCGGCAGTTGATGATCTTCTTGTCGTCGACGTGGATGCGGCCGGCACCCATCGTCAGGTCTTCGAGACCCGTTGCACCGGCGACGCCAGGGTTGGGGGCGGAAGCCACTACGGCCGCCGGAGCGGAGCGGGGGGCGGAGACAGGCGCGGACTGCTGGGCGAGCAGGCGCGGGTCAGGCTTGGCGGCGGAGCTAGCGGGGGCATCGTCCCATTCCAACATCGTTCAATCCTTTTTGTTTGAGTTGCCCAGGGCCAGAAGATTCAACGCGCTGGCGGGCAGGTTTTTCGATTCATGAGAGCCGGCTGGCGGGTATGCACCGGGCATTGGAGCCGGGTGGACCGCTGGCGACGGACGTGGCTCTAGGTTGCTCCGCCACGCCGGGAGCGTCAAGGGGAAAAACACTATTGGTAGTAGTGCTCTGTGTGGCTGGGCACTAAATGTGGTGTTTATGCACACGAAAGCACAGGCTGTGCACAGGGTGTTCAGGGGTGGGTGTGGATAGCTGGGGGTGAAGAGCATCCGGCCTGAGCGTGGTGTGGTGCTCGGGCGGCTGGTGGGGCGAGGCTGGCGGGGAGGCCCTCTCTCCCCGCCTGCGGCGGGACTCTCTCCCGCAAGCGGGAGAGAGGAACTGCAGGTCCGGCTGCGGTCGTAGCTGCGGGTAAGCGCTTAGCCGCCGGCCATGACGCCGCGGGCCATCATCGCCATGCAGGCCGCGATGATCGCGAACAGCGTCAGGTGGATGTGCGGCCATTTGCGCTGGGCCTTCCACTCGGCGTCGGTCGGGCCGGGCAGGCCGGCGTCGACGGCTTTCTTCCAGCGCCGGTAGCGGATCGTCGGGGCTATCGACAGCAGGGCCGAGACGATGAACAGCGTGAGCGCGAGGTGAAAGGCGCCATTGTGGAAGTAGTAGGCCATGCCCTTGGCATGCGCCGCGTTGCCGAAGCCTGAGATCAGAATCGCCCCGGCGCCGATGCCGAAGACGATGTCGGCGCGCGCGATGCCGCGCACGGCATCCGCGCTCGGCGGCAGCTTGAGCAGGTACATCTGCGCGAATACGGCGCCGACGAGCAGGAAGACGGCGATGTAATGCAGCGTGGCGATGATGACGGGGACGAGCATGTCGGGCTGGCGGTGGCTGGCTGAAGGTGCGGGGAGGTTCGGGGGTATTGGGGCGGGGTGCAAGGGGTGGAGAGCGTGGGATGCTTCTCCGGCCGACCCTCTCTCCCCCGCTGCGCGGGACTCTCTCCCGCAAGTGGGAGAGAGGAACGGCGGGCTGGTGTCGCGGCTTTGCTCGTGCTTGCGCGCGCCATGCATGTCCCCTCTCCCGCTTGCGGGAGAGGGTGGTCCGAAGGACCGGGAGAGGGGCCGCCTGGAAAAGAGAACAGACCCTGCCGGCCCATTCCTTCAACCCCCGGCCTGCTCCTTCACCCCAACTCAACCCCCGGCGCCAACTCCTTCGGCAACTCGCTGCGATCCGCCGCCATCATCGCCACCGGATACGCGCAGTAATCGGCCGCGTAATACGCGCTCGGCCGATGGTTGCCCGATTGCCCGATGCCGCCGAACGGGGCCGCGCTCGAGGCGCCGGTGGTCTGGCGGTTCCAGTTGACGATGCCGGCCTTGATCTCGAGCGAGAACTGCTCCCACTGCGCGGCCGACTCCGACAGCAGAGCGGACGACAGCCCATAGCGCGTGCGGTTGGCGAGCCGGAGGGCCTGGTCGAACTTGTCGTAGCGGATCAGCTGCAGCAGCGGGCCGAAGTATTCCTCGTCGGGCAGATGCTTGATGGCGGTCACGTCGAGCAGGGCCGGCGAGACGAAGGCCGCGCCGAGCGGCAGGCGCTTCATCGTGACGAGTGCCTGCGCGCCTTGCGCGATGAGCTGCGTCTGCGCGGCGAGCAGCTGGTCGGCCGCACGCACCGAGATCAGCGGGCCCATGAACGGCTGAGGCTCGTCGTCCCAGGCGCCGATGCGAATCTTGCCGATCGCCGCCACCAGCGCTTCGATCAGCGCATCGCCGGGCTTGCCCTTGGGCACGAACAAACGCCGCGCGCAGGTGCAGCGCTGGCCCGACGACAGATACGCCGATTGCAGGATGTCGTAGACCGCTGCTTTCAGATCACCCGGAGAGGCGCCGAGCTCGCCGACGATCAGCGGATTGTTGCCGCCCATTTCGAGCGCGAGGATGCGCCCCGGATGCGCGGCGAACTGCTGCTGCAACAGCAGGCCCGTGCGCGAGCTGCCGGTGAAGAACAGGCCATCGAGATCGTGATGCTGCGCCAGCGCTTCGCCGGTGGCGCGCTCGCCTTGCAGCAGCTGCAGCACGCCGGGCGGAATGCCGGCTTCTTCCCAGTATTTGACGGTTTCTTCGGCCACGCGCGGCGTGAGCTCGCTGGGCTTGAAGATCACGCAGTTGCCGGCGAGCAGTGCCGGCACGATGTGCCCGTTGGGCAAATGCCCCGGGAAGTTGTACGGCCCGAACACCGCGACGACGCCATGCGGTCGATGACGCAGCGCGGTGCGCACGTTGCCGGCTTGTCCGTCCTGCGAGCCCGTGCGCTCGTGATAGGCCTTCACCGAGATGTCGACCTTGTTGATCATGGTCGTGACTTCGGTGCGCGTCTCCCACAGCGGCTTGCCGGTTTCCTGGCTGATGATGCTCGCGAGCGATTCCGCATTGGCCTTGAGCTGTTGCGCGAACTTGCGCGTTATCGCTTCGCGCTCGGCGAAGCTCGTGCGGCCCCAGCTCTTGAACGCGGCGCGTGCGGCGTCCATCGCGCGCTGCACGTCGGTGGAACTGGCGGCGTTACCTTCCCAGACCGCGTCCATCGTCGCCGGATCGAGGCTGACGAATTCACGGCCGCCGCCGGCGTGGCGCTGGCCGTCGATGAACAACCAACCCGAGCTCACAGGGCCACCACGCGCACGGATTCGCGGGCCTGCACGCCGAGCGCCTGCGCGAGTTCGGCGCTGATGCTCACGCTGTTCTCGCCCGGCGTGAGTTGGGCGAGTGCGCAGCGGAACCCATGCAGGCGATCGTTGGCGATCAGGTGCGTGTTGCCGCTGCTGGCGTCGGTGATCTGGCAGGGCAGCAACTGCGATTTACGGATCGAGCGGATGTCCATGATCGGCGCTTCCACGGTCGGGCCTCCGTCGAAGATATCGACATAGTTCTGATAGCGGAACCCTTCCTGCTCGAGCAGGTGCAGCGCGGGCGCGGTCTGCGGATGCACGCGGCCCATCACCGCCTGCGCTTCGGGCGGCAGCAGAACGGAGTAGATCGGATGCGGCGGCATCAGTTCGGCGATGAAGGCTTTGTTGCCCATGCCGACGATGTGCTCGGCGGCTTCGTAATCGATGCTGAAGAAGTGTCGGCCCAGGCCTTCCCAGAATGGCGACTGGCCTTTTTCGTCGGAAACGCCGCGCATTTCGGCGATCACCTTCTCGGAGAAGCGGGCAGGGAAGTTGCCCATGAACAGGAAGCGGCACTTCGACAGCAAACGCCCCGCGCCACCGCTGCGGAACTCCGGGCGCAGGTACAGCGAGCAGAGCACCGAGGTGGCGGTGTAGTCGTTCGACAGATGCAGCGTCGGAATGCGGTTGTAGACGCCGAGCTCGCGATTGGCGTGCACGGTGACGCCGACGTGATAGTTGTAGAACGGCTCGTCGAGCCCGCAGGCCGCTTCGATCGCGCAGCAGCCGCCGATTTCGCCGCTGCCGCTGTCTTCGAGCACGAACATGTAGCGCTCGTGTCCGGCGGTCTTCACGTCGGCATCGAAGGATTGAACGGAGAGCGCGATCTTCTTGGCGAGAAAATCCTTGTCGGGCGGCAGCGAGGTGAAGCCCGCGCCGGCGGTCTGCGCCATGTGGACGAGCGCGTCGAGATCGTCGGGGCGGATGGGGCGGATGAGTTTCATGTTTTAGTTATGGACGGTCGGTGTTGCGATTGCGTGGAGTGGAGAGGCGCGTGCCGGATAGTGGCCCTCTCTCCCCGCCTGCGGCGGGACTCTCTCCCGCAAGCGGGAGAGAGGAACGGCAGCTCACCAACGCATCGCCATCGGTGGAGCGCGCTCCGTGCGTGTCCCCTCTCCCGCTTGCGGGAGAGGGTGGTCCAAAGGACCGGGAGAGGGGCGGCCGGAAGAACGTGCGCACCTCGTCGATGAAATGACTTACGTCCAAACCAACTCCCCGCTCGCCAGCCTCGACAGCAACAGCGCCGACAGCTTCGCGCGTTCGCTCAGGCTCGAAACCCGCATCCACTCGCGTTCCGAATGGATCTCGCCGCCGACGACGCCGAGGTTGTCGATGTTCGGCAGGCCATGCGCGGCGAGGTTGTTGCCGTCGCAGCAACCGCCCGTGGGCTTGAACTGCAGGTCCAGATTCAGCGTGCGACCGCAGTCGCGAATCATCTCGGCGAGGCGCTGATGACGCTCGTCGAAAACCTTGGGCGGGCGCGTGAAGCCGCCGCGCAATTCCACGCGATACCCTTCGCGCGCGTTGAGCCGCGTGAGCAGCAGGTCGAGCTGATCGTGCAGCCAGCACTCGTCCGATGGCTGCGAGGTGCGCACGTTGAACTTGAACACGCACAGGTCCGGCACGATGTTGAGCGCCCCGCCGCCGCGCACGTAGCCCGGATTCAAGGTCACGCCTTCGCGTTGTCCGTTGAGCGCATGGATCGCACCGATGAGTTCGGCGCTCGCGGCGATGGCGTTGCGGCCCTGCTCGGGATTGCGGCCCGCATGCGCGGCGCGGCCGTGCACGATCAGGTCGAAATTGCCGCTGCCCTTGCGTGCGGAGGCGAGATTGCCATCGGCGTAGGCGGGCTCATAGATCAGGCCCAGATGGTTGCGCCGAGCCGCCTCGGCGAGCAGCGGGGCCGAGCTGCGGCTACCGATTTCCTCGTCCGGATTCAGCAGCACCTCCCAGCCAATGCGGTCGCGCAGCGGTGAGCGTTCGAGCGCGGCGATCGCGGCCCACATCACCAGCAGGCCGCCCTTGAGGTCGGCGACGCCGGGACCGTTGAGGCGATCGGCGCCCTGTTCGATGGTGTGCTGGAACGGGCTGTCGGCCGCGTAGACCGTGTCCATGTGCCCGCAGAAGAACACCTGCAGCGGCGCCTCGGGCCGCTTGCGCAGGCGCAGGGCCTGGCCGACGGGGCGTTCGCGCTGGCTGCCGTCGTCGGCGGTGGAGCCGTAGGCGGCGAGGGTGAGTCGTTCGACCTGCGCTTGCAGCGGCGCGTAGAGCGCCTGCATGCGCGCACCCACCGCATCGACGCCCGCGGCATTGAAGCTGCCGGAATTGATGGCGCAGAGCTGCAGCAGTTCGGCGCGCAGGGCGGGCAGCTGCTCGTCTATCCATTGCAACGCGGCACGATGATCGGCCATGGCGGTGACGTTTGGGATGACGGCCCATGGTAGGCGAGGCGGATCGCCACCGCCTGGGTGGAATCACCGGGTCACGATCCGGCATGCCGGATGCTAGGCTTGACCGGTTAATTCCGGGATTCGATCGAGAGTTGCATGAGAAAAGGCGTGCGGGGAGGCCTGTTGGCGCTGTGCGCCGCGCTGCTGTGGCTGCCGGCCGCGGTGGCCTGGGGCCAGGACGCGTCGACGCCGTCCGGGCCCTCGGTGCTCGACGAGATCAAGGCGCGCGGCGAGCTGCGCGTGGGGCTCGAAGCGGGCTACATGCCGTTCGAGATGCGCGACAAGCGCGGCGGCATCATCGGCTTCGACGTCGACCTGGCCAAGCTCATGGCGCGCAAGCTCGGCGTGAAGCTGACGCTCGTCAACACGCAGTGGGACGGCATCATTCCGGCGCTGCTGACGGGCAAGTTCGACGTGCTGATGTCGGGCATGACGATCACCGAGGAGCGCGCCAAGCAGGTCGATTTCGCCGATCCGTACATCATCATCGGCCAGAGCGTGATCATGCAGCCCAAGCTCGCCGCGACCGTCCACGGCGTGGACGATCTGAACAAACCCGAATACATCGTCGCGACCAAGCTCGGCACCACGGGCGATACCGCCGCCGCGCAATACATGCCGCGTGCGCAGATCATGAAGTTCGAGACCGAGGCCGAAGCCTTGCTGCAGGTGCGCAGCGGACGCGCCCACGCCTTCGTCTACGACCTGCCGTACAACGCGGTCTACATGGCGCGCAACCCCGGCACGCTCGCGCATCTGTCCAAGCCGTTCACGCGCGAGGAACTCGGCTGGGCGATCCGCAAGAACGATCCGCGCTGGCGCGCCTGGCTCAACGATTTCCTCGCCGGCGCGCATCGCGACAAGGCCTACGATGCGCTCTACGGCAAGTGGTTCGAGCGCACGGCCTGGCTGAAGTTGGTGAATTGAGATGAGCCACGTGCAAGCTGTTTTGCTCCCCTCTCCCGCGTGCGGGAGAGGGTGGTCCGAAGGACCGGGTGAGGGAGCATTGTGTGGAGTGGTCGCTCTCTTTTCGACTCGCGAACCCTCACCCCCCGCTACGCGGGACCCTCTCCCGCACGCGGGAGAGGGGACAGCCTGGACAGCGTCGATCGGTGCTACGCATGTCTAACCCCAACAACCGATCCGCCTGGACCGCCGTCTACTTCGCCATCATCGCGCTGATCATCGGCGGCATCTACGCGATGTCGACGCGCGTGAACTACGACTGGAACTGGCGCGATGTCCCGCAGTATCTCGTCAGCACCACCGGCCAGGAGCTGCGCGCTCCGTTCGACGGCTACGTGACGATAGCCGAGGACGGCAAGTCGCTCACGCTCACCGAATACGAAGGCGAGCGGAAGCAGACCTACACCGATTTCGCCGACACCTACGCGGAGAGCGGAGACCTGGTGTTCCGCGACGATCTGCTCGCGTATCAGGCCGGGCTCAAGCCGGGCATTCTGCTCGTGGGCCTGTGGATGACGCTGAAACTGTCGGCGGTGTCGCTGGTGTTCGCGCTGCTGCTCGGGCTCGTCGCCGGGCTCGGCCGCGTGGCCGACAACCCGGCCGCCAAGCGCCTGTCGTCGACCTACGTCGAGCTCATTCGCGGTACGCCGCTGCTCGTGCAGATCTTCATCGTCTACTTCTTCATCGGCACGGTGCTCAAGCTGTCGGCGTTCACGGCGGGCGTCGCGGCGCTCGCGGTGTTCACCGGTGCCTACATCGCCGAGATCGTGCGCGGGGGCATTCAGTCCGTGCCCAAAGGGCAGATGGAGGCGGCGCGCAGCCTCGGGATGAGCTACACGCAGGCGATGCGCCACGTGATCCTGCCGCAGGCGCTCAAGAAGACGCTGCCTTCGCTGGCCGGGCAGTTCATCAACCTGATCAAGGATTCGTCGCTGGTCTCGGTGATGGCGCTGACCGACCTGACCAAGGCCGGGCGCGAGATCGTGAGCTCGAACTTCCGTCCGTTCGAGGTCTGGTTCACGGTCGCGATCATGTACCTGCTGCTCACCGGCAGCCTGTCGTGGCTGGTGCGCCGGCTCGAGAAGAGGATGGCGCATGACTGAGTCCGACCAGGAGATGCTGATCAGCGCCACCGGCGTCGACAAGTGCTACGACAACGGCACGCAGGCGCTCAAGAACGTGGATCTGCAGGTGAGACGCGGCGAAGTCGTCTGCATCGTCGGGCCGAGCGGTTCGGGCAAGAGCACGCTGCTGCGCACGCTCAATGCGATGGAGACGATCACCGGCGGCGAAGTGATCGTCGACGGCATCTCCGTGCATGCGCGCGGCACCGATCTGAACCGGCTGCGCACGAACGTGGGAATGGTGTTCCAGCAGTTCAACCTGTTCCCGCACATGACCGTGATCGAGAACGTGATGCTGGCCCCGATCAAGGTGCTCAAATGTTCGCCGGCCGAGGCGCGCGAGCGGGCCGAAAAGCTGCTCGCCAAGGTCGGCCTGGCGGAGAAGGCCGATGTGCATCCGGGCCAGCTCTCGGGTGGCCAGCAGCAGCGCGTCGCGATCGCGCGGGCGCTCGCGATGCAGCCGGCGATCATGCTGTTCGACGAACCCACCAGCGCGCTCGATCCCGAAATGGTCGGCGAGGTGCTCGACGTGATGAAGACCCTCGCTCGCGAGGGCATGACCATGTGCGTGGTTACTCACGAGATGGGCTTTGCGCGCGCGATGGCCAACCGCGTGATCTTCATGGACGCCGGCCAGATCCAGTGCGAGCAGCCGCCTGCTACTTTTTTCACCGAACCGAAAAACGAGCGCCTGCGCAGTTTTCTCGGGCAGGTGCTCAAGTAGCGCCGGTTGCCGGCCGCTGCTGACGTGGCTGACGCCGGCAACGAAATATCGGGCCGGCGACTTTAACTTTATGTAAGTGGATCGCCCCCGTTAAACTAGGCCGATGTCCCCGTAGCTCAGCTGGATAGAGCGCACGCCTCCTAAGCGTGAGGTCGCAGGTTCGACTCCCGCCGGGGACGCCATCTCTCGAACGCATGCGGCCGCCCAGATGCCGCCGCCCGCCCATCGCGCCATCGGCCGCGCCCATCGAACCGAAAAGTTTTGCGACGAACCTCTCGGCGAGCATTCGCGCTGAGAACGGGTGCGTTATCCCTCGCCCCGCAACGGCGGTAGCATCCGCCTGCACAAGCCGCCGCATCGTCGGAGCGATCATGAAACAACTCAAAGCCACCGCCTTGCTGATGTCCTTGCTGCTGGCCGCCTGTGGCGGCGGCGGTGGATATAGCGATGACGATGATGGAGGCGGCGACGGTGGCAGTGGAGGCGGTAGCGCTACGGTTTCGCGCGTGATCCTGCTTTCGAGCTCTCCGCAGCTGCCTTCTGCGGCCGACCAGCCGACCGAGGGCATCACGCTGTCGGCGCAGGCGCTCGACGCCAGCGGCAACCTGATTACCGCTTCCACGATCAACTTCTCGATTCCGCCGAGCAGTGGCGCGTTGATTGTCGGGGCCGACGACGGTTCAGGGACGCGCACGGCCACGCTGACCACGGCGGGAGACCCTGCGCCGCGCACGATTACGGTCACTGCAACTGCTGCCACGACCTCAGCGGCGGGAGTGAGCGCTTCGCGAGACATCCCTGTAACAGGCACTACGCTGACGCTGACCGGGCCGGACGCCATCGGATTTGGTCGGGGTGGTCAGTACGTTGCGACCCTGCTCGATTCCGCTGGTGCGGGTATCGGCGGAGCACCGATCACTTTCAATTCGTCAGCCGGCTCTTTGTCGGTGATGAACGCGACGTCGAACTCGGTGGGCGTTGCCCAGACCACGCTGACCGGAAGCGCCTCGGGCAATGTCACCGCGCAGGCGCTGGGGCTGTCGGCTACTCGCAGCGTGGCGATTTCGTCCGACCAGTTCAGCATTCTGGCGCCGACCGAAGCGAGCAATATCGCGCTCAATACCCCACAGCCGATCAGTGTGCAGTGGTTGCGGGAGGGCTCCGCTACCGAGACTGCCGGAGCAACAGTGAATCTATCGGCATCGCGCGGAACGGTTACGCCCAATACGGTGACTCTTGACGACAGCGGACGCGCAACGGCTTCTATCACTTCGGCCAATGCCGGTGGAGCCGTTATCGTTGCGAGCAGTCCTGCGCTAACGCAGCCCTCGACGTCGGTTTCGGTGGAGTTCGTCGCTACGACGGCCTCGGCTATCAACGTCCAGGCCTCGCCCGCGACGCTTCCAGTTGGAGAGAGCAGTGTGGTGACCGCTACCGTGCGCGACGCGGCCGGTAACCTCGTCAAGAACAAGACTGTTGACTTCACTTTGACCGATGTTTCGGGGGGAACTTTGTCGGCTCCGAGCGCGGTCACAAGCAGCCAGGGCAAGGCATCGGTGACCTACAACGCATCAAGCGTGTCGTCCGCTGACCGAGGCGTGCAGGTGCGAGCGGTGGTGCGCGATACGCCATCAGTGTTTTCGACCGTCGCCTTCACCGTTCGCGGTCAAGCACTGCGTATCACCTTGGGCACCGGCAACGAAATTTTTGAGCCCAATGAAACAACCTACCAGCTCCCCTACACGGTACTGGTCACCGACTCATCGGGTAATGCGGTGACCGACGCGACATTCCGGCTCAGCGTGCTGCCGGTGGCATATCGAAAGGGCATGTATGCTCAGGTTGACGTCGATGGCGATGACACCGCTGATGCCTGGGCTCCAATAGTCTCGACATTCTGCGACAACGAAGACGTTGACTATGACGGTGTGCTCGATCCCGGTGAGGACTTCAACGGCAATACGCGACTCGATCCAGGCAATGTGGCGTCTGTCCCCGCGACGCTCGCGCTGGATAGCACAGGCGCCGGTCAGTTCAACATCACATATCCGCAGGATCGGGCCAGCTGGGTCGTGGTGGAGCTGCGGGGTGTAGCCACTGTCGCGGGAACGGAGTCAACCGAAAGCGCCATTTTTGTATTGCCGGCTTCCGCGCCGGATCTCAGCAATCTGGACGTTTCGCCGCCAGGCGCGACCAGTCCCTATGGCACAGCTGGTAGCTGCGCATCCCCCAATTAACCCCAGGAATTCACTTCAGGCGTCAGCCGATCAGCCCATGAAATACTGCAGCCGTCCTAAATCCCGGAGGCTGCAATGCTCATCGGCACGCCCAAAGAAATCAAAGTTCACGAGTACCGCGTCGGGCTGACGCCGGCCGGTGTCAAGGAGCTCAAGGCTCACGGGCATCAGGTGATGGTGCAGGCTGGCGCCGGCAGCGGTATCGGAATCACCGACGAGGTGTTCCGCGCCGCGGGCGCGGAGATCGTTTCCAGCGCGCAGGAGATCTTTGCGCGCGCCGAGATGGTCATCAAAGTGAAAGAGCCGCAGCCGGTCGAGTGCAAGCTGCTGCGCGAAAACCAGCTGCTGTTCACCTATCTGCACCTGGCCCCCGATCCCGAACAGACCCGGGCGTTGGTCGACTCGGGTTGCATCGCCATCGCCTATGAAACCGTGACCGATCCGCGCGGCGGCCTGCCGCTGCTGGCGCCGATGAGCGAAGTCGCCGGCCGCATGTCGATACAGGCCGGGGCGCATGCGATGGAGAAGGCCCAGGGCGGCAACGGCGTGCTGCTCGGCGGCGTTCCGGGCGTGGCGGCGGCCGAGGTGCTCGTGATCGGTGGCGGCGTGGTGGGCTACAACGCGGCGCGCATCGCGGTGGGTATGGGCGCAAACGTGACGGTGCTCGATCTTTCGCTGCCGCGCCTGAACCAGCTCGATTCGCTGTTCCAGGGGCGGCTCAACACCATTTATTCGACCGTCGACGCGGTGGAGCACTACACGCAGCAGGCCGACCTCGTGATCGGTGCGGTGCTCGTCCCGGGCGCTGCGGCACCCAAGCTCGTCAATCGCCAGCATCTGCGTGCGATGAAGGACGGAGCGGTCGTCGTCGACGTGGCGATCGACCAGGGCGGCTGCTTCGAAACCTCGCGCCCGACCACGCACCAGAACCCCACTTATCTCGAAGAAGGCGTCGTGCATTACTGCGTCGCCAACATGCCGGGCGGAGTCGCGCGCACCTCGACGTTCGCGCTGACCAACGCGACGCTGCCGTTCGCGCTCGCGCTGGCGAACAAGGGCTACAAGCAGGCCCTGCGCGACGATGCGCACCTGCGTGAGGGGCTCAACGTGCACACGGGCAAGATCACCTACAAGGCCGTGGCCGAGGATCTCGGCTATGCATATACGCCGGCGAGCGAGTTGTTGAACTGATTTGTTGACGTTCCTCTCTCCCGCGAGCGGGAGAGAGTCCCGCCATCGGCGGGGAGTGAGGGAGCACGGTCTGGAATGTGTGTGATGTCGAAGGGTGCTCCCTCACCCGGTCCTTCGGACCACCCTCTCCCGCGAGCGGGAGAGGGGACACGCGATATCAATCGCGATACCGTTTCACCAGATCCTCATACGCATCGATGCGCCGGTCGCGCAGGAACGGCCACCAGCGGCGCACGTTTTCCGAACGCGCGAGGTCGATCTCGACGACGAGCGTCTCGGCTTTTTCGGTGCCGGCTTGGGCGATGAATTCGCCCTGCGGGCCGACCGCGAAGCTCGATCCCCAGAACGTCGCGCCCTTGAGCGAGCCGGTCGGGTCGGCCTCGTGCCCGCAGCGGTTCGCGACGATCACGGGCAGGCCGTTGGCGACTGCGTGCGAGCGCTGGATGGTGATCCAGGCGTCGCGCTGGCGGGCCTGTTCTTCCTGCGTGTCTTCGGGGTTCCAGCCGATCGCGGTCGGGTAGAACAGCAGGTCGGCGCCGGCCAGTGCCATCAGCCGCGCGCCTTCGGGATACCACTGGTCCCAGCAGACCAGGATGCCGAGCTTGCCGAGGCTGGTCTCGATCGGCTTGAAGCCGAGGTCGCCCGGCGTGAAGTAGAACTTCTCGTAGTAGCCCGGGTCGTCCGGGATGTGCATCTTGCGATACACGCCGGCGAGGCTGCCGTCCTTTTCAAGGACGACGGCAGTGTTGTGATAAAGCCCGGGCGCGCGGCGCTCGAACAGCGAGCCGATGATGACGATGCCGAGTTCTTTCGCAAGCTCGCCGAGAAACTTCGTCGACGGCCCCGGAATCGGTTCGGCGAGGTCGAACAGATCGGTGGATTCGTGCTGGCAGAAGTAGAGGCCCGTGTGCAGCTCCTGCAGCAGCACGAGCTGGGCGCCACGCGCGGCGGCGTCGCGCACGGCGGCGGCGGAGACCGAGAGGTTGTGTTCGCGATCGTCGGTGCAGGCTTGCTGGACGATGCCGATGCGCAGGGTTTTCTTCGATGCCATCTGTCTTGTGCCTCTCGAACTCTCGTGAGCGGACTCAGCCGCGTGCGGGCGCCTGCGGAATCTGCATGGTGACGCAGTGCAGGCCGCCGTACTGCAGGATGAGGGCGCGGCAATCGATGCCAATGACCTGGCGATCCTCGAAAACCTCACGCAGCTTCGACAGCGCGGGCTCGTCGTTGGCGTCGTCGTAGATCGGCACGAGCACGACGTTGTTCATGATCAAAAAGTTCGCATAGCCGGCCGGCAGGCGCTGGCCGTCTTCATCGTAGATCGGCGCGGGCAGCGGCAGTTCCACGAGGTCGTATGGACTGCCGTCGCGCGTGCGCAGCGCCGCGAGTTCTTCGGCGAGGCCCTTGAGGTCTTCGTAGTGCGCGTCGCTCGGATCGCTGCAACCCTGATACGCGATGGTGTGCGCGTCGCAGAAGCGGGCGATGGTGTCGACGTGGCCGTCGGTGTCGTCGCCGAGCAGATCGCCATGCTTGAGCCAGAGCACGCGCTCGATGCCGAACTCGCGCTTGAGCACGGCTTCGATGCCTTCGCGCGTCAGCTGCGGATTGCGCGTCGGTGCGAGCAGGCAGCGCTCGGTGGTCAGCAGGGCGCCGCAGCCATCGACTTCGATGCCGCCGCCTTCGAGCACGAAATCCACCGTCTCGACCGGCGCGCTCCAGGCGCCGAGCCCGGCGAGCTTGCGCGTGAGCTGGTTGTCGCGCTCGGCCGAGAACTTGTTGCCCCAGCCGTTGAAGGTGAAATCCAGATGCACGAGCCGGCCGTCGCGAATCACCGTGATCGGCCCGTGGTCGCGAGCCCAGACGTCGTCCGATTCGACGCGATAGACGCGCAGCCGGGCCGGATGCGCCCCGGCCTGGATCAGCCGTTCGCGCAGATTGGCCGGATCAAGCCCGTAGTTGATGTGCACTTCCTGGTGCTGGCTGATGGCGACCGCGATGGCGACGAAATTGGCTTCCACGGCCTCGAAATGGCGCGCGAAATCACCGTCGGCACGCGGCCAGGTGAGCATCACGGCGGACTGGGGAGCCCATTCGGGCGGCAGGAAATTGCGGGGCATGGCCTTGAATCGGGGAGGCGGCGAGGGCCGCGACCTTACACCGGAATGATGTCAGCGGGAATGCGGTCGGCGCCGGCCGGAAACCGTTCAGTTGTGCGAGGGCATGCTGCCGCCGGGCCTAGAGCCCATTACGAAAAGATGGTACTCCACGAACGAAAGGACTCGTCATGAAAACCTTCAAACCGCTGTTCGGCACCGCCGCGACCCTGTTGCTGCTCTCGGGCTCGCTGTTTCTGACCGCCTGCAACACCATGTAAGGCGCAGGCAAGGACATCGAAGCGGGCGGCGAGGCGATCCAGAAGTGCGCCGACACCACGGATCCGTCCTGCAAGCGCTGAGCAGTCCGAGCTGGACCGCAGGGCGAATCACGCCCGCCACTGCCGTCGCCCGACCTGCACAGGCGAACGGTGGGTCGTGACTCGGCCTACTCCTAGCCTCCGCTGAGACCGTCGCGCCGGGCCAGCGGGGCCGGCGCGTCCGGTCGCACCGCGTGGATCACGTGCTGATTCTCGAAGAACACCGAGAAGCCGTCGTAATCCCAGCGTGTGATCGGCGGGTGCTGCGGCGAATCTCCCCCCGCTGCCGCATGGCGCTGCCTGGGCTCGCCGAACTGCCGATTGACGGCTTGCATGCTTTCGCCCTTGTCGGGGAGGCTCGCGGTGCCCGAGACCGAAGGTTGCGAGCCCGTCGGCATTGCCAGTTGTTCCGCGTGAGCCGTCATCACGGCAAGCAGCGACAGCAGGGCAGCGGGCTTGATCATGGCAGGGGCTCATCAAAGCAGACGGTCGAACTATAACCATTGCCGGCCGAAACCAGCCGGACCGGTGCGACGCCTGGGCGCGGGACGGTGATCGACGGCGCTTCCGGGCCGACCCACCCTTCCGAATCCAGTAGCCAGTGCCTTCGCTCGCGACGCTGGAGCGAAGGCTCCTATGGTCTAATGCCCGCCCATGCGACACCCCTACGAACTCTTCGCCGGCCTGCGCTATACGCGGGCCAAGCGGCGTAATCACTTCATATCGTTCATCTCGTTCGCGTCGATGCTCGGGATCGGCATCGGCGTGACCGCGCTGATCACCGTGCTCTCGGTCATGAACGGCTTCGAGCGCGAGCTGCGCACGCGCATTCTCGGCATGGCCTCGCACGCGACGATCTCGGCCTTCGAAGGCGGGCTCGCCGATTGGCCAGGCGTCGCCGACACGGCGCGCAAGAATCCCGACGTGGAAGCGGTGGCTCCGTACGTCGAAGGCGAGGGCATGCTGCGGCTCGGCAGCGGGCTGTCGGGGACGATGCTGCGCGGCGTGCTGCCGGACGAGGAGCGCGGCGTGTCCGACATCGGCGACAAGATGGTCGCGGGCTCGCTCGATGACCTCAAGGCCGGCTCGTTCAACATCGTCATCGGCTACGAGCTCGCGCAGGTGCTCGGCGTGACGCCGGGCGACAAGGTCGACCTCATGATTCCGCAGGCCAGCGTGACGCCCGCCGGCGTGCTGCCGCGCTTCCGGCGCTTCACCGTCTCGGGCATCTTCAAGGTCGGCATGTACGAGTTCGATCGCACGCTCGTGCTGATCCATCTCGGCGACGCGCAGTCGCTGTACCGCATGGGCGATACCGTGACCGGCGTGCGCATCAAGCTGCACGACATGTTCAAGGCGCCGACGGTGTCGCGCGAGCTCGCCGGACAGCTGCAAGGCATCTACTACGTCAACGACTGGACGCGCAGCCACGCGAATTTCTTCAGCGCGGTGGCGACCGAGAAGATGGTGATGTTCATCATCCTGTCGCTGATCGTCGGCGTGGCCGCGTTCAACATCGTGTCGACGCTGGTGATGGTGGTGCAGGACAAGCAGGCCGATATCGCGATCCTGCGCACGCTCGGCGCGAGCCCGCGTTCGATCATGGCGATCTTCATGGTGCAGGGCTCGCTGATCGGCATCATCGGCACGGTGATCGGCGTGGTCGGCGGCGTCAGCCTGGCGCTCAACGTCGAGCGGCTGGTGCCGCTGCTGCAGGCGCTGACCGGGCATCAGTTCCTGTCGCCCGAGGTCTACTACATCAGCGATCTGCCGTCCGAGCTCAAAGCCAGCGACGTGATCCGCATCAGCATTCTCTCGCTCGCGCTGGGCCTGCTGTCGACGCTGTATCCGGCCTGGCGCGCCTCGCGCGTGCAGCCGGCGGAGGCGCTGCGCTATGAATAGGAATCCGACGACCGTGACCGGCGAAACGCCCATCATCCGTGCCAAAGGCCTGTCGAAGACCTTCGACGACGGACGCCTCAACCTCAAGGTGCTCGACAACGTCGACTTCGAGCTGCGTCGCGGCGAGCGCGTGGCCATCGTCGGCGCTTCGGGCAGCGGCAAATCGACGCTGCTGCACGTGCTCGGTGGGCTCGATTCGCCGACGGCGGGCGAAGTGTTCGTCGCCGGCGAACGCATGTCGGCGCTGTCGGATGCGGCGCGCGGGCAGCTGCGCAACCAGCGGCTCGGCTTCGTCTACCAGTTCCATCACCTGTTGCCCGAGTTCACTGCGCTCGAGAACGTGATGATGCCGCTGCTGATTCGCCGCACGGAGCTCGCCAGTGCGCGCAAGCAGGCCGGCGATCTGCTCGAACGTGTCGGCCTCGGCCAGCGTCTGCAGCACAAGCCCGGCGAGCTGTCGGGCGGCGAGCGTCAGCGTGCCGCGGTTGCGCGTGCGCTCGTGACCAGGCCCGATTGCGTGCTCGCCGACGAGCCGACCGGCAACCTCGATTCGCGCACGGCCGATCGCGTGTTCGAGCTCATGCTGGAGCTCAATCGCGAACTCGGCACCAGCCTCGTCGTCGTGACCCACGACCTCGGCCTGGCCTCGCGCATGGATCACATCTGGACGCTCGATACGGGCCGCCTGCAGCGGCACGACGAGCTGACCGGCACTTCGCCGGGCTGAGCGAGGCCTGCGGCTTTCTACGACGGAATCGTGAGCCCGCGAACCACCGCAGGCCGCGCGACGAAGGTATCGAGCACGCGACGCACGTTCGCAAAGCCATCGAAGCCGACGATCTCGCCGGCCCCGTAGAAGCCGACCAGGTTGCGCACCCACGGAAACACCGCGATGTCCGCGATCGTGTATTCGTCGCCGATGAGCCAGCTGCGCGATTCGAGATGGCGATCGAGCACGTCGAGCAGGCGCTTGCTCTCGGCCACGTAGCGATCGCGCGGACGCTTGTCCTCGTAATCCTTGCCGGCGAACTTGTGGAAGAAGCCGAGCTGCCCGAACATCGGGCCGATGCCGCCCATCTGGAACATCAGCCACTGCAGCGTTTCGTAGCGCTTGGCCGCGTCCGACGGCATCAGCTGGCCGGTCTTGTCGGCCAGATAGACCAGGATCGCGCCGGATTCGAACAAGGCCAGCGGCTGGCCGTTGGGGCCGTTCGGATCGAGGATCGCCGGAATCTTGTTGTTGGGGTTCAGCGAGAGGAACTCCGGTGAGAGCTGGTCCTGGGTATCGAAGCTGACCTTGTGCACCTCGTAGGGCAAGCCGGTTTCTTCGAGCGCGATCGACACCTTGACGCCATTGGGCGTCGGCAGCGAGTAGAGCTGCAGGCGATCGGGATGCTGGGCGGGCCATTTCCGCGTGATCGGGAAGGCGGAGAGATCGGTCATGTCGGAGCTCGTGTCCAGGGATGCGCCAGAGTGTAGTGGGCGCCCGGCGGTCTCGCTCGACCGCGGCTTGTGACGTGCAGCGCGTTGCGCATTGCGCAGCCTCGCTACGCTCGCGTGATGACGCTGCGTCGTTCCGCCCGAAGTCCGTTCGCGCTGGCCTTGCCGTTCACGCTCGGCATTCTGGCCGTGCATGCGCTGCGCGAATTGCCCGCACCGTGGATGCTCGGACTGTTCGCGATTCCGGCGCTGCTGCCGTGGCGCGGGCGGGCGACCCATGCGCTGTTCGTGTTCGGCGTGCTCTGGTGCGTCTGGCGCGTGCAGGACGATGTCGCGCTGCGATGGCCGCTGTCGCGGCACAACGAAACGGTCGAGTTGCGCGGCCATGTCGCGGCGCTGCCGGAGCCCGACGACATCGACGGCGAGCGCCGCTGGCGTTTCCAGTTTCGCGCGGACGATGCCTCGATTCCGCTGATTCGCGCCTCCTGGTATCGCGCGCCAGTGGAACTCAAGGCCGGCGAGTGCTGGCTTCTGACGCTGCGCATGCGAACGCCGCATGGCTCGCTGAATCCGGGCGCCTTCGACTACGAGGCCTGGCTGTTCCGCGAAGGGGTTGGAGCGCTCGCAAGCGTGCGGTCGGGCGAGCGCTGCGAAGCCCTGAGCGGCCCGCCTTGGCTGCTCATGCGCCAGCGTCTGCTCGATCGTCTGCACGCCGCCTTGCCCGGGCATCCGGGCCTGCCGCTGCTGGCGGCGCTGACGATCGGTGACGACTCCGCGATCGCGCCCCGTGATTGGGACGTGTTCCGGCAAACCGGGACGACGCACCTTGTGGCGATATCCGGCTTCAACGTCGCCATCGGGGCGAGCGTGGCGTTCTTCCTCGGCCGCTGGCTCTGGGCCTTGTGGCCGCCGCTGTGCCTGCGCTTGCCCGCGCAGAAGGCCGGCATGGTCGCGGCAGCGGCGGCCGGTGTCGCCTATGCGTTCCTGGCCGGCTGGGAGCCGCCGGTGCAGCGTGCGGCGCTGATGCTCGTTTTTCTGCTCGGAGCGGCCTGGTTCGATCGGTTGCAGCATCCGTTTCGAGTGCTCGCGCTGGCCTGGATCGCGGTGCTGCTGGTCGACCCCGAAGCGGTGCTGAGCCCCGGGCTGTGGCTGTCGTTCGGAGCCGTGGGGCTGATCTTCTACCTGACCCTGCATCGGCTCGCGGCCGCGCCGTTCTGGCTCGAAGCCCTGCGCGTGCAGGCGGCGCTGACGCTCGGGCTGCTGCCGCTGAGCCTCGGCTGGTTTCACGGCATGGGCTGGAGCGCGCTGCCGGTGAACCTGATCGCGGTGCCGCTGGTGGCCGTCGTCACCCCGATCGCGCTCGCGGCCTTGCTGCTCGACTGGATCTGGCCCTGGTTCGGAACGCCGCTGCTCGGGCTCACGGCCTCGGCGTTTTCGGAACTCCAGCGCTACCTGCAGGCGCTGGCCGCGTGGACCGAAGCCGGCTGGTGGGCCGCGAGTCCGCCGCTGCCGGCGCTCGCACTGGCCTTGCTCGGCGCGCTGCTGCTGCTCGCTCCGCGCGGTTTGCCGACGCGGCCGCTGGCCTTGCTGTGCCTGCTGCCCCTGCTCTGGCCGCCGCAACCGGCGCCTGCGCGCGGCTTCGAAGTCACCATGCTCGATGTCGGCCAGGGTCTGTCGGTGGTCGTGCAGACGGCGGACCACACGCTGCTCTACGACGCCGGTCCGGCCGTCGATGACGGTTTCGATGCCGGCGAAAGCGTGGTCGTCCCATACCTGCTCGGACGTGGAATCCGGCAGCTCGACGCCATCGTGATCTCGCATGAGGATCGCGACCATGCTGGCGGGCTTTCGGCGGTTCGGCGCTACCTCGGGGCGAAAGCCGAATACGGTGCGCTGACCGCCCAGCCTTGCCGCGATGGCCAGGCCTGGAATTGGGACGGCGTGGAGTTCCGCATGCTGCACCCGGACGAGGGGCAGTGGTCGGATAACGAGGGTTCCTGCGTGCTGCTGGTCATCGACGGAACGCACCGCCTGCTGCTGGCCGGCGATATCGAGCGCCGGGCCGAGCGGCGACTCATCGACTTACATGCGCAGGAGATGGCGGCCGATCTGCTCGTCGCCCCGCATCACGGGAGCAAAAGCTCGTCGTCGCAGGCTTTCGTCGATGCGGTGAGGCCGAAAGTGGTGCTCTACGGGGCCGGCTGGCGCAGCCGCTTCGGGCATCCGCGCCCGGAAGTCGTGGCCCGGTATGCCGCGATCGGGGCCGAACAGCGGGTCACCGGCGTGGAGGGCGCGTTGTTCGCAATACCGACGGACGACGGCTGGGCCGTCGAAGGCTACCGCGAGCGGGCGCTGCGCTGGTGGAACGCGCCCGCGGAACCTTGATAGGGACTTAGAGGATCGTCGGGTTCGGCGCGTCGCCGTAGATGGCCTTGGGGTCGAAGGCCTTCTCGTGCTCTTCGAAGTTCAGCTCGCCGGCTGCACCGCGCGCGTCGGTGGGCACCGAACGGTAGAAGCAGGAGCGATAGCCGACGTGGCAGCTCGCATCGCCGTTGACCGAAACGCGCAGCCAGATCGCGTCCTGGTCGTCGTCGATGCGCAGTTCCTCGACCTTCTGCACCAGGCCGCTGGTCGCGCCCTTGTGCCAGAGCACCTTGCGCGAGCGGCTGTAGTAGTGCGCTTCGCCGGTCAGGATGGTCTTCTTGAGCGCCTCGACGTTCATGTAGCCGAGCATCAGCACTTCGCCGGTGCCGTAGGCCGTCGTCACGCACGGAATGAGGCCGTGCTCGTCGAACTTGGGCGCGAGTTCGTGGCCTTCCTCGACCTGTTCGATGGAGAGACGGGGGAAGAAACGGACGTCGTCGGCGGAGCTCATGTCAGCTAAGAGGCAGAAAAACGGGCGCGCATTATTCCACAGTTGGAATTGCGCGCCCTTGGACGGCTGCGTTCAGCGGTCGCGGCCGTTGCGGGCCTTGTCGCCCCAGCCGCTGCCGCGAGAACGGGAGCCCGAATCGGAGCTCGGCCGAGGCGGCGGCGACGGACGCGGGGCGCTGTCCTGGCGGGGCGGCGAGCTGATCTGCGGGCGAGGGGGAGAAGGAGCGCTCGGGCGGCTGTCGTTGCCGCCCGTCACGCGGCCGAGCCAGCCGTTCGACCGACCGCTGTCCGAAGGCGGGGAAGGCAGGTTGGGGCGCGGGTTGCTGTTGCCCTGATTGCCACGCGGACCGCCCCAGGAGCTGCCCCGATCCCGATCGTCCCGGTTCTGGTTGCCGCCGGCCTCTCGCGCCACATCACCCCAACCCCGGCCGCGATCGCGATCGTGGTCATGATCGTGGCCATGGTCATGGCCCCCGCGCGGCGGCGGAGCCGGGTAGTAGTAGCCGTAACCCGGACGGTAGGCGTACCCCGGGCGGAAGGCGTCGTAATAAATCGTCGTCGAGTTGTACGCCGGGTAGCCGTAATAGCCGCCCGAGTAGTACGGGTCGTAGTAGCGATCCGAGTAAACGGCGCCAACACCGCCTCCGCCGTAGTACGGGCCGGAGGATGGATACGAATCGGGGTAATAGGTCGCACAACCGCCGAGCGCCAAGGCACCGGCCAGCGCCGAAACCAAGCCGAGGAAGCGGCGCGGTTTGAAACGGGAGTTCAAGACGGGGAAGGACTTGTTCATGGAGCCACGCTGCGCGTCAAGCGCTGAATAAGGTGTGAATTCTGCCGGCTTACGATTCGCCGTTCTTGCAACTTGCAATGGCGCCTTTCATGACGCCTTCGTAAGCCTTTGCTTGGACCGTCTGTCCGCCTTTGACGTTCCCGCTCATGCGCTTGGCGATCCACTCGGCGAGCTTTTCGACGGTGGTATCGCTGTCGATGAGTTCGACCCGGCTTTCGGGCAGGCCGAGTTCGAAGCGTCCCTCGGGCGAGCGGTATGCGAAGCGCAGCCGGCCGTCGGCCGCTCCGACGACGTCTTCGCGTGTGGCGAGATAAATGTCGGTCCAGCGCGCCGCGAGCGCGGCTTCGAGCGCCTGTGACCGGATGCCGTCGACCCGGATCTCGATGCGCGAACGGTGCCCGTGGGCGATGCGCTGGCACTGGCCCTGATGCTTCTTGAGCCCGTGCACGTAGTGGTAATAGGCGCCATCGATGCGCTCGGTGCGCAGGTTCAGGTGGATCTCGGCGACATTCGCCGGCACCACGGCTTTCAGATGCGGCAGCAGGTAATCGGTGACGGCCTGCGCATCGATGGATTCGGCATCGACCAGGCTCACGGCCACGGACGGCGAGCGATGCTCGATCAACCCGGCATTGGAGTGGAACTGCAGCTCGATATCGCCATCGCGCTGCCCGATCGTGAGTTCCGGCGCGAGCTGGGGCACCAGCAGCGTATGGTCGACCGAGCCGTCGATCGCGCGCTTGAGGCGCTTCTTGACGTCGCCGAAGTCGAGCACCATCGACTGCTCGTCGAGGTCGCCGTGCAGCTCGACGTCGACGATCCAGCTTTCACCGACCAGTCCGCGCCGCGCGTCGAGGTAGGCGCAGTCGATGACGGTGAGTTGTTCCACGAAAAGACAGTTCATCCCGCATTTTAGTCTGTGCGCGGGGCTCGGGTGCGGTTGCCGCCACGGCTGCTGTAGAACGCCTGCTGTAGAATTGCCGGCCTCTAAAAAGACCCCCAGCCGCCGCCATCATGTCCGCCGTCACCCGCTTTGCCCCCAGCCCGACCGGCTTCCTGCACATCGGCGGGGCGCGCACGGCCCTGTTTTCGTATCTGGTCGCCAAGAACCTCGGCGGCAAGTTCCTGCTGCGCATCGAGGACACCGACCGCGAACGCTCCACCCAGGAGGCGGTCGACGCCATCTTCGAGGGCATGGAATGGCTGGGCCTGAAGTCGGATTTCGACTCGGTCTACCAGACCCAGCGTTTCGACCGCTACAAGGAAGTCATCGCCCAGATGCTCGCGGCTGGCACCGCCTATTACTGCTACGCGACCAGGGAGGAGCTCGACGCGATGCGCGCCGAGCAGATGGCGCGCAAGGAAAAGCCTCGCTACGACGGCCGCTGGCGCCCCGAAGCCGGCAAGACCTTGCCGGAGCCGCCGGCCGGCGTGCCGCCCGTGGTCCGCTTCAGGAACCCGGTCGAGGGCGAGGTCGTGCTCGACGACCTCATCAAGGGCCCGATCGTGTTCGCCAACACCGAGCTCGACGACCTCATCATCGCGCGCGCCGATGGCGTGCCGACCTACAACTTCTGCGTCGTCGTGGATGACTGGGACATGGGCATCACCCACGTGATCCGCGGCGACGACCACGTCAACAACACCCCGCGCCAGATCAACATCCTCAAGGCGCTCGGTGCCGAGCCGCCGGCTTACGCGCACGTGTCGATGATCCTCGGCGCCGACGGCGCCAAGCTGTCCAAGCGCCACGGCGCGCTCGGCGTCATGGAATATCGCGCGATGGGCTTTCTGCCCGAGGCGCTACTGAACTACCTCGTGCGCCTGGGCTGGAGCCATGGCGACCAGGAGCTGTTCACGCGCCAGGAGATGATCGAGAAGTTCGATCTCTCCAAGGTCTCGTCGAGCGCCGCGCGCTTCGACATGGAGAAGGCCTACTGGGTCAATCACCAGTACCTCAAGAGCGTCGATCCGGAAGTGGTCGTGCCCGAGTTCGAATGGCATCTGCGCCGCATGGGCCTCGATCCGGCCAATGGCCCGTCGCTCGTCGACGTGATCCTGTCGCAGCGCGAGCGCTGCCGCACGCTGCTCGAGATGGCCGAGAAGTCGCACTTCCTCTACGCGGACCTGAGCGGTTACAACGAGAAGGATGCGGCCAAGCATTTCAATGCCGACGGCCTGCATGCGCTCGCCGGGCTCTACAAGACGCTCAAGGCGCTCGGAACCTGGGACGCGCCGACCTTGCACGCGGCCGTCAATGGCTTCGCCGAAGCCGAGAAGCTCGGCCTCGGCAAGGTCGCCCAGCCGCTGCGCGTGGCGATCGTCGGCATGGCGGTGTCGCCGCCGATCGATCAGACCCTCGCGCTGCTGGGACGCGAACGAACGTTGGCGCGGCTCGACGCCGCCGTGGCCTGGGCGCGGTCGCGCGCCTCGGCCTGATCGGGCTGCACATGGGCCTGACGGACGCCATTCGCCTCGCCGCCGAAAACGGCTGCGAAATCGTCCCCACGGAAAACGGTCGCGTGATGATTCGCGCGATCTCCTACGACGCAGACCCTTACGAACTCGAAGAACGCCGCCTGCTGAGCATGAGTCGCGAAGAGTTTCTGACGGAGTGGCTGCCGCCACGCTTCGAAAACTGATCGTTCGCTTCAAGCCAGCCGCCGTTCGCACCAAGGCATGACCGGGCGCGAAACACGCGCCCGCAGAGAAGGAAAGCCGATGTCCATTCAAATCACCTTCCCCGACGGCAACGTCAAAAGCTACGACGCGCCGCCGACCGGCCTGTCGATCGCGCAGGGCATTTCGCCTGGCCTGGCCAAGAAGGCCGCGCTGATCAAGCTCGACGGCGAGCTCTACGATCTCACTCGCCCGATCGAGCGCAGTGCTGCGATCGAAATCGTCACGCGCGACAAGCCCGAAGTGCTTGACGTGATTCGTCACGATGCCGCGCATGTGCTGGCCCAGGCCGTGCAGGAGCTGTTCCCCGGAACGCAGATCACCTTCGGTCCGTCGACCGACGTGGGCTTCTACTACGACTTCGCGCGCAGCGAGCCTTTCAGCGAATCCGATCTCGAAATGATCGAGGCCCGCATGCGCGACATCGTCAAGCGCGATCTGCCGATCACGCGCGAAGTCTGGCCGCGCGAGCAGGTGATCGAGTTCTTCGAAAAGAGTGGCGAGAAGTTCAAGGCCGAATGGGTTTCCGAAGGCATCGCGGCCGGCGAGGAGATCAGCATCTATCGCCAGGGCCAGGATTGGCTCGACATGTGCCGCGGCCCGCATCTGGCGTCGACCGCCAAGCTCGGCAGCGCGTTCAAGCTTACCAAGGTCAGCGGCGCTTACTGGCGCGGCGACGCCAACAACGCGCAGTTGCAGCGCATCTACGGCGTGGCCTTCGCGACCGACGATGAGCTCAAGGCTTATCTGAAGATGGTCGAGGAAGCCGAGAAGCGCGATCACCGCAAGCTCGCCAAGCAGCTCGACCTGTTCCATCAGCAGGAAGAAGCGCCCGGCATGGTGTTCTGGCACCCGAAGGGCTGGGCGATCTGGCAGGCGGTCGAGCAGTACGTGCGCGGCGTGTATCGCAAGAGCGGCTACCAGGAAGTGCGCGGCCCGCAGATCATGGATGTCTCGCTGTGGAAGCGTTCGGGCCACTGGGACAACTACCAGGAGAACATGTTCTTCACCGAGTCCGAGAAGCGGACCTATGCGGTGAAGCCGATGAATTGCCCGGGGCACGTGCAGATCTACAACGCAGGCCTGCGCAGCTATCGCGATCTGCCGATCCGCTACGGCGAGTTCGGTGGCTGCCATCGCAACGAACCGAGCGGCGGCTTGCACGGCATCATGCGCGTGCGTGCGTTCACGCAGGACGACGGCCACATCTTCTGCACGCCCGAGCAGGTCGAAGGCGAAGTGACCGCCTTCCACCAGCAGGCGATGAAGGTCTACGCCGACTTCGGCTTCGACACCATCGCGGTCAAGCTCGCGCTGCGTCCGGACAAGCGCCTGGGCACCGAAGAGGCCTGGGATCACGCCGAGAATTCGCTGCGTGCTGCGCTGCGCGCGGCTGGCGTGGAATGGGAAGAGCTGCCGGGCGAGGGCGCGTTCTATGGCCCGAAGATCGAGTATCACATGAAGGATTCGATCGGCCGCAGCTGGCAGGTCGGAACCATGCAGTTCGATCCGATGATGCCCGAGCGCCTCGACGCCGAGTACGTCGACGAGCATTCGCAGAAGCGCCGCCCGATCATGCTGCATCGTGCGATCGTGGGTTCGATGGAGCGCTTCATCGGCATCCTGATCGAGCATCACGCCGGCGCCATGCCGCTGTGGCTCGCGCCCGTGCAGGCCGTGGTCGCGCCGATCGTGTCGGATGCGGATGGCTATGCGACTGAAGTGTGCGAGGCACTGAAGGACGCGGGCCTGCGCGCGGACACCGATCTGCGCAACGAGAAGATCAACTACAAGATCCGCGAGCACTCGGTGCACAAGGTGCCGGTGATCGTCGTCGTCGGCCGCAAGGAAGCCGAGGAGAAGACCGTCACGCTGCGCCGCCTCGGTGTCGAGTACCAGAAGACGATGCCGCTGGCCGAGGCGATCGCGCAGCTCACCGCCGACGCCAAGGCGCCGGCCTGATGACTCTCGTAGGGCGGATCGTGAGCCGCCGTTTGCTGTCGATGGGCAAACAGCGGCGGGTCTCGACTCGCCCTACGGTTCTGTTCGCGCTGCTGCTGTCTGCTTCCAATGCGATCGCCGCGTCGCCGCAGATCGAAGGCCAGTGGAGGCAGGGCGAGTTGCTGCGCGGGCATGTCGAGCCCGGCTCCCAAGTCCGCTTCAAGGGCCAGCGCGTCAACGTCGGAGGCGACGGGCTTTTCATCATCGGACTCGATCGCGACGAGCCGGCCAAGGTCGAGCTCGAAGTCGTCGAGCCCAGCGGCAGCGCGCACACGAGCACGCACGCGGTCGCGACGCGTCAGTACAAGATCCAGCGCATCGACGGTCTGCCGCAGGACAAGGTCAACGCGCCGCCCGAGCTGAGCGCGCGCATCGAGCGCGAAGCCGCGCTCGTGCGAAAAGCCCGCTTTCGCGACACGCCGCGCACCGATTTTCTGCAGGGCTTCATCTGGCCGTGCACCGGCCGCATCTCGGGCGTCTACGGATCGCAGCGCATTTTGAACGGCGAGTCCAAGCAGCCGCATTACGGCGTCGATGTCGCGGTGCCGACCGGAACGCCCGTGAAAGCGCCGGCCGGCGGCGTCGTCACGCTCGCCGAGCCCGACTTGTACTACACCGGCGGCACCCTCATCATCGACCACGGCCACGGATTGGCCTCGGCGTTTCTGCATTTGTCGAAGCTCAGGGCCAAGGTGGGCGACGTGGTGGAGCAGGGACAGGTCGTGGCCTCGTCCGGGGCAACCGGGCGTGCGACCGGGCCGCATCTGGATTGGCGCATCAGCTGGCTCGATGCACGCATCGATCCGCAGCGCCTGGTTCCCGCAATGCCGTCCACGTCATCCAAGAAAGAATCGAAAAAAGCCAAACCATGAAGTTTTTGCTGCGCTTGATCGTGCTGGTGCTGCTGGTCGCCGTTGCCGGCCTCGCGGTAGGCACCTATTACACGCTGACGCCGCCGTCCGATCTGTATCTGAGCAAGGGCGAATTCAGCGGCTGCCCCAAGCGGCCGAGCTGCGTGTCCTCGATGGCCAAGGACGATCTGCACAAGGTTGCGGCACTCGGTTATACGGGCGACATGGGCATCAACTACGTGATCATGCACGAGGTCGTCGAGCGCCTTGGGGGCCAGATCCAGCAGGAGCAGTCGGGCTACATCCATGCGGTTTTCGCCGCGCCGCGCTTCGGCTTTCCGCTGCGCGACGACCTCGAAGTGCTGATGCTTGCGAACGGCCGCGTCGACGTGCGCTCGGCTTCGCGCTTCGCCTACGACGATGCCGGTAGCAATCGGGCCCGGGTCGAGCAACTCCGGCAGGCATTCGAAGCGATGCCCTGAGTGGTTCGCAACTTGCCGTCCTACTGTGAAATCGACACCTGATTCAGGAAATGCGTTTTTGTAAGCTGCCTGCTTCATTGCACTGCCAGACTGACGGGCTTGGACCCCACCGCTGGCGCAGCGCCAGCCCATTTCTGTTTTGAAAGAGCGCCAGAACTAAGAATGCCCATCGCACTGATCTTCGGCGGCACCGGCTATATCGGAACGAATCTCGCCGAGAGCCTGGTCGCCGATGCCGGCACCCGCGTCGTTGTTGCCGACATCAAACCGCCCGAGCGGGAGATTCCGGGTGTGAGCTATGTGCACTGCGATGTGCGCAAGCCGATCGATGCGAGCCTGTTCGCAGGCCTGCAGATCGACTGGATCTTCAACTTCGCGGCCATCCATCGTGAGCCCGGCCACGCGGCGCACGAGTATTACGACACCAACCTCGCCGGCGCCGAAAACGTCTGCGCCCTGGCCGAGGCGATCGGCTGCGACCGTATCCTGTTCTCGTCGAGCATCTCGGTTTACGGTCCCACGCCCGCTGCGACGAGCGAGCAATCGACCAAGCTGCCGAACACGCCCTACGGCGTCACCAAGCTGATCGCCGAATACATGCATCGCGAATGGTTGGCGCGCGGCGCTTCGCGCAAGCTCGTGATCGTTCGTCCCGGTGTGATCTACGGCCCGGCCGATCCGGGCAATATCCTGCGCATGATTCGCGCGATCCGGCGCGGTTATTTCGTGCTGCCGACCGCGAGCACGATCAAGAAATCCTACGGCTATATCTACGGGCTGATCGACAGCATGCGCTACGCGATGTCGTTGCCCGAATCGCTCGTGCTCTACAACTACGTGGAGCGCGAGACGATGCCGCTGGGGCAGATGATCGCGACGATCAACGAAGTCTTCGGAAGCTCGGGCCGGCTGATTCGTGCGCCGATGAGCCTGCTCGTGCTGGCCGCCAAGCTCATCCAGTCGGTGAATCCGAACCTCAACGGCATCCACCCCGACCGGGTGCGCAAGGTCGGGCGTCCGACGCATATCGTGCCGGGCTTCCTGATCGAGCGCGGCTTCGATTTCCGCTACGACTTCAAGAGCTCCCTGCAGCACTGGAAGCAGGCCAGGCCCAGCGATTTCTGAGCGCGGCTCAGCCCTGCTCGGCGAGCCACTGTTCGAGCACGATGCGTGCGGCCTGGCCGTCGCGGTCGCCCTTGCGTACGCGGCGATTCATGCGCCCGCTCGAGCGCGCGTCGCGCAGCTCGTAATCGGCCGCGCGTGAGGAATAGCGCTCGTCGATCAGGTGCACCTGCAGGCCGCTGCGCTGTTGCAGGCTGCGGGCGAAGCGCCGCGCCGGTTCGGTGATGGCCTGTTCGCTGCCGTCCTCGTCGAGCGGCAAGCCGACGATCAACGCGGCCGGCCGCCATTCGTGGATCAGCTTGTCGACCGCGGCCCAGTCGGGTTGCGCATGCACGGCGATGGCTGCCAGCGGTCGCGCCGTCTGTGTGAGGCTGTCGCCGACGGCGGTGCCGATGCGCTTGGAGCCGTAGTCGAACGCCAGGTAAGTGCCGCCGCTCAAGCGTGACCGGCGGAGGCCGTGAGCTGGGTGACGTCGACGCCGAGCAGGCGCGTCGCAGCCTGCCAGCGATCGCGCGCGGGCAGCGTGAACAGGATGGACGAATCGACCGGCGTATTGAGCCAGGAGTTGTGCAGGATCTCGTCTTCGAGCTGGCCTGCGCCCCAGCCGGCGTAGCCGAGCGTGACGATGTAGTGCTCGGGCCCCTCACCGCTGCCGATCGCCCCGAGAATGTCGCGCGACGTGGTGATGTAGAGATCGTCCTGCACCTGCAGGGAAGATTCCCATCCGCCGGGCTCGCGATGCACGACGAAGCCGCGCTCGGGCTGCACGGGTCCGCCCCAGTAGATCGGTCGGTCTTCGCCCATCTTCTCGTGATCGACGCCCATCTGGTCGAGCATCGCGGTCAGCGCGAGTTCGGTCGGGCGATTGATGACCAGGCCCACCGCACCCTGGTCATTGTGCTCGCAGAGCAGCGACACCGTGTGGTTGAACTGATCGTCCTCGAGGCCGGGCATGGCGACGAGGAACTGGTTCTTCAGGAATTCACCGGAGCTCATGATGCGAGTATTCCTCTGGACGTTTGGTCGAAGCAAGCGCTGAGTCCTTGCGAACGGACCGGTCCGTCGGTAATGCGGAAACCACCGCGGGATCGATGAAGCGGATCGCTTGCGGCGCGATCAGGGCAGCCGCTTCTCGATCGCCTGGATCAGCAACCCGCCGATGTCGGTGCCGAAGGCCGCGTCGATCTCGCGCGCGCAGGTCGGGCTCGTCACGTTGATCTCGGTCAGGTGTTCGCCGATCACGTCGAGGCCGACGAACAGCAGGCCCCGGCGCTTGAGCTCGGGGCCCACGGCCAGCGCGATCTGGCGGTCGCGCTCGGTCAGAGGGCGCGGCTCGCCGCTGCCGCCCGCCGCGAGATTGCCGCGCGTCTCGCCGGCCTGCGGGACGCGCGCGAGGCAATACGGAACCGGCTCGCCGTCGACGACGAGCACGCGTTTGTCGCCGTCGCGGATGCTGGGCAGATATTGCTGCGCGACGATCGTTCGGGTGCCGAGCAAGGTCAGCTGCTCGATCACCGAGCCGAGGTTCATCCCGTCGCTGGCGACGCGGAAAATGCCCATGCCGCCCATGCCGTCGACCGGCTTGTAGATCACGTCGCGATGCTCGGCGTGAAACGCGCGCAGGATCGCAGAGTCGCGCGCGAACAGCGTCGGCGGCACGAGTTCGGGGAACCAGGCCGTGAACATCTTCTCGTTGCAGTCGCGCAGCGACTCGGGCTTGTTGACTACCAGCGCGCCCTGGGCTTCGGCGCGTTCGAGCAGGTAGGTCGTCGTCACATATTCGAGATCGAACGGCGGGTCCTTGCGCATCGCGATCGCATCGATTTCGCCGAGCTTGACGGCGGTCGCTTCACCGGCGAATTCGTACCAGTGCTTGCTGTCGTCGAACACGGTGACCGGTCGCGCACGACCCCAGGCGATGCCGTCGCGCAGCCACAGGTCGGCCATCTCGAGATACAGCAGCTGCCAGCCGCGCTTCTGGGCGGCGAGCATGATCGCGAGCGTGGTGTCCTTGTACGGCTTGATGGACCCGATCGGGTCCATGATGACGCCGAGCCGTCGGGCGCTCATCAGGCGGCCTTGGCGAGCATGCGGCTCGCGGCGACTTCGCGTGCGGCCGCGAGCAAGGCCAGGCGCGCGACGATGCCGTAGGCGTAGGAGCGATTCGGCAGCGCATCGGGCGCGAGCGTGCGATCGGGGTGGCTGCAACAGCTCTCGAACGCGAGCGGCTTGAACGACATGCCCGGCGAGTTGAGGTTCTCCTGGTTGCCGCGCTTTTCGTTGACGCGGTAGAAGCCGCCGACGACGAAGCGATCGATCATATAGACCACCGGCTCGGCGGTGTGATGTTCCGGGCCCCAGGTTTCGAAGGTGTAGACGCCTTCCTGGATGATCGCGCCGGTGACGTCGCGGCCTTCCTTGGCGCTCGCCATGTGGGTGCGCGCCTTGCGGTTCATCTCGCGCACGTCGTCGACCGACTTCACCGTCATCACGCCCATGCCGTAGGTGCCGGCATCGGCCTTGACGATGACGAAGGGCTCTTCCTTGATGTCGTACTGCTTGTACTTGGCCTTGATGTCCTCGAGCAGCAGCTCGACGTTGCTGACCAGGCATTCCTCGCCTTCGCGCTTGAGGAAGTTGATCTGCCCGCAATTGCGGAACAGCGGGTCGACGAGCCAGGAGTCGATGCCGGCCACTTCGCCGAAATCGCGCGCCACTTCGCGGTAGAAGCCGAAGTGATGCGACTTGAGCCGCGCATGCCAGCCGAGCGCCTGCGGTGGCAGCACCTGCTGTTCGACGCCATCGAGGATCGGCGGAATGCCGGCCGACAGATCGTTGTTGAGCAGCACCACGCAGGGATCGAAATCGGCGAGATGCACGCGATTGCCGGTGCGCTGCAGTGGCTCCAGATGCAGCGTGCGTCCCGAGATTTCGAGCGTCAGATCGGTGGGCTCACGCAAATCCGGAATCACCGAGCCGATGCGCACGTGGAAGCCGGCTTTCTGGATCAGGTCGAACAGCGTCGCCACGTTTTCGAGATAGAACTTGTTGCGCGTGTGGTTTTCGGGCACCAGCAGCAGGCTCTTGGCGTCAGGACACACGCGTTCGACGGCCGACTGGATCGCCTGCACGCAGAGCGATTCGAATTCGGGGTTCAGGTTGTTGAAGCCGCCCGGGAACAGGTTGGTGTCGACCGGGGCGAGCTTGAAGCCCGCGTTGCGCAGGTCGACCGAGCAGTAGAACGGCGGTGCGGTCTTGTGCCACTGGCTGCGGAACCAGGCCTCGATGTCGGCCGACCGTTGCAGCAGCTGGGTTTCGAAGCGCAGCAGCGGCGCGGTGTTGCCGGTGCTCAGCGAGGGGGCAGTTCCAGTCATAAATCGTCCTGTGGTCCGGCCCGAGGGCGGGTGCGGCATGGTAGCGTCATTCGCAGGTGGGGACCGCCGGCCCGATTGCAAGGCCGGACGGGTTGCCGATGATCGGCGGTCCGCCGGAATGGCCGGGCAGAGGGCTCACGAGCGACCCCATGCAAATTCAATCGGGTACAATGCCGGCCGTTTTTTGTTTCTCAATTTTGTATTCACGAAATCTCAGCCGCCGCCATGACCTTCGTCGTCACCGAAAACTGCATCAAGTGCAAGTACACCGATTGTGTCGAGGTGTGCCCGGTCGACTGTTTCCACGAGGGTCCGAACTTCCTCGTCATCGATCCCGAAGAGTGCATCGACTGCACGCTCTGCGAGCCCGAATGCCCGGCCGAGGCGATCTTCGCCGAGGACGACCTGCCCGAGAACCAGGGCGAGTTCAAGCAGATCAACGCCGATCTCGCCAAGACCTGGCCGGTCATCACCGAGAAGAAGGACCCGCTGCCGGAAGCCAAGGAATTCGACGGCAAGCCCGGCAAGCTCGGACTGCTCGAACGCTGATCCGGATTTTCGCGGGCGCTGCGGTCGTCGCCGAACGACCGGCAGCCACCAGACCCGTTGCACCAGGCCATCGAAGCCGCAAGCATGCGGGTATCGATGGCTGAGAACCTCTCCTTCGCGAACAAGCCTGACACGCTGACGCTCACCGCGAGCGATCGGCTGGCGCGCGCCTTGCGCGAGGACCACAGCCTGCAGGCGCGTGGCCAGGGCGCCCAGGTCTGGGAGGCGCCGGCGATCCAGAGCCTGCGCCAGTGGATGCAGGACGCCTGGACCGCGAGCTGGCCGATCGAGCAGCTGCTGCACTCGACCCAGGAGCTCGCACTCTGGCGCGACGCGGTCCAACAGGACGCCCAGGGCGCCGCCTTGCTCGCTCCGCTGTCCGCCGCCCGCGAGGCGCGCCGGGCCGAGCAGCTCGTCGCCCGCTACGAGCTCTCGCTGCCGCGCCCGCAGAGCGAGGACCACCAGGCCTTCGCACGCTGGCGAGCCGAGTTCCGCGATCGCCTGCAGCGCCGCGGCTGGCTGGTGTCGGCCGATCTGCCCGCGCAGGTCATCGCGGCCGTCCGCGCCGGGCGCATCCGGGCGCCGCAGCGCATCGTGCTCGCCGGTTTCGGCGCGACGCTTGCGCCCAGCGAACGCAGCCTGTTCGCCGCGCTCGAAGCCGCCGGCAGCCGTATCGAGCGCTGGCAGCCGCCGCGCTTCTCCCCGGAACTGCAGCGCCTGCGCCATGCCGACGCGCAGGCGCAGTTCCGCGCGATCGGGGCGGACATCCGCCGCCGGCTGATGCCGTTCGCCGATCACAGCAGCCCGCCGCCGCGCATCGTCATCGCGATGCCCGATCCGGACGGCCGGCGGGAACTGCTCGAATCGATCTTCCGGCCATTGCTCGCTCCGTGGCTGCAAGGCCTGGAGGCGAGCCACCAGCGCCCGCAGCCCTGGCGCTGGGAAGCGGGCGGGGCGCTGGCCGATCAGCCGCAGATCGCCGCCGCACTCGCGCTGGCCGAGCTGCGCCCGCGCGACAACGCGCCGGGGCTGGTCGGGCGCGTGCTGCTGTCGTCCGCGCTGTGGGACGAGTTCGACCGTGGTCTCGGCGCCCGCGCCGAGGCCCGGCTACGCGACGAAGGCTGGCCGCGCATCAGCTTCGAGCGCCTGACCGCGGCGCTGCCCGAGCGGCTCCAGGCGCGTTATCTGGCCCTGCGCGATGCGATCGCCGCCGCCCCGTCTCGCGCGCTGCCGAGCGCCTGGAGCCAGCACTGGCAGCAGCGCCTGCGGACCGTGCAGGGCCCGTGGTCGCCGCAGTCGGATTCGGCCGGCTTCCAGCTGTATCGCGAATGGGAGCGCCTGCTCGCCCGGTTTTCGTCGATGGATGCGCAGCTCGCCCAGGTCAGCGCCGGCGAGGCGCTGAGCTGGCTGCGCGAACTCGCGCGCAGCGCCCGCTTCGATGCGCGCGTCGAATACACCCAGCCGGTGCTGATCCTGCGGCTCGACGAGGCCATGGGCCTGCCGTGCGACGTGCTCTACCTGGTCGACCTGTCGGCCGACGGCTTTCCGAGCCGGCCGCGCGGTGCCGAGGCGCATTCGGATTACCTGCCGCTCGACCCGCAGATCGCCGCCGGTGTGCCGGGCGCCGCGCCGGCGCTGCTGCTCGCGCGCTCGCGCGAGCTGGCGGCCGAACTGCTCACGCTGGCGCCCGAGGTCTCGCTGCACGTCGTCGCCTTTGATGAGCGCGGGGCGCAGGTCACGCCGTCGCCGCTGTTCGGCACGCCGACCGATTGGGTCGAAGCGCCGGCGCTCGCCGAGCTCTCGGGCCTCGACCGGCGCACCGCCCAAGGGCCGCAGTGCACGCGACCGGCCGACGATCCGGTGACGGCCGTCGGCGCCGACGAGCTCGGCCGGCTGCGTGCCGGCGCGGCGCTGTTCCAGGCCTGGTTCGAATCGCCGTTCTTCGCGTTCGCGCGTTCGCGGCTCGGCATCGAAGCGCTGCGCGAGCCTTCGCGCTGGCTCGACGCCGCGCGCCAGGGACACGTCGCGCACGCGGTGCTCGAAGCGGTCTGGGGCGAGCTGCGCAGCAGCGCCGAACTGGCCCGGCGCAGCGACGAGGAGATCGCCACCGCCATCGCCGCCGCGCTCGATCCGGCGCTCGATCAGCACATGCCGCCGGCCGATTACGGCCGCGTGCCGGTGGCGCTCGAGCGTGCGCGCCAGGCCGACGTGCTCGGGCAATGGATGCGCCACGAGCGCCGCCGGCTCGATCCGTTTTCGGTTGAGCACATCGAAGCCGAGGTCGAGATGCGGCTTGCCGGCCTGCCGCTCAAGCTGCGCATCGACCGCATCGACCGCGTGCGCCATCCGGACGGCGATCGCTGGCTGGTGCTCGACTACAAGACCGGCCGCAACGCCGATCCGCGCGGCTGGAGCGCCGACCGGCTCGCCGAGCCGCAGCTGCCGCTCTACGCGAGCCATGCGGCGGCCGAAGTCATGGGTGTTCCGCGTGTCGACGGCATCTGCTTCGGCCATCTCAAGGACGGCCATCCGACCTTGTCGGCACTGACCGACTGGCGGCAGAAACTCATCGAAGGCGAGCTGCAGGATCTGCGCGACGACTGGGCGAACAAGCTGTCGGACTGGCGCCAGCAGCTGATCGCCGCGGCGCGCGGATTCCTGGCCGGCGAGGCCGGCATCGGCAAGGTCAATGCGCGCAGCTTCTATGCGGACCTGCTGCTGTTCGTCGACGCGGACGCGCAGTCCGACGAGGACGAGTCGTGACTTCGCCGACCGAGATACGCAAGCCCTTGCCCGACGCCGAGCAGCGCCGCGCCGCGCTGAACCTCGATCGCAACGTGCTCGTGATGGCGCCGGCCGGCTCGGGCAAGACCGGCCTGCTCGTGAGCCGCATGCTGCTCGCGCTCGCGCGCTGCGAGCAGCCCGAGCAGGTCGTCGCGATCACCTTTACCAACAAGGCCGCGGCCGAGATCCGCTTTCGCCTGCTCGAACTGCTGCAGGCCGCCGAGCGCGGCGAGCCCGGCGAGCACATGCCGGCCGCCTACGAGGCCGCGCGCGAGCTGCTCGACCACGATCGCCGCCGTGGCTGGAACCTGCTCGACCAGCCCGACCGGCTGCGCGCGCTGACCATCGACAGCTTCAACGCCCAGCTCGCCGGACGGCAGCCGCTGCTGTCGCGGCTCGGCGGTCCGGTGCGCGTCGCCGAGGATGCGCGCGAACTGTATTCCGAAGCGGTCATGCGCCTGTTCGCCGAGCTCGAGGACGACGAGCTGCCGGTGGCCGATCGCGATGCGCTCGCGCTGGTGCTGAGGCTCGCGGGCAATCGCATCGACCGGCTCATCGGCCCGCTGAGCGAGCTGCTCGCACGCCGCGAGCAGTGGCTGTCGCCGGTCGTGAGCTACGACGAATCCGTCTGGGACGAGGCCGAAGCGGCGCTGCTGCGCGGTTTCGTCGAACAGGGGCTCGGCGATTTTCATCGCCTGCTCGGCGAAGCCTCGGGCTGCGAACTGGTGGACCTGCTGCGCGAAGGCGCGAGTCAGCACGAGCTGCTGCGCTGGGCCGAGACGCTGAGCGCCTGGCCGCCCGCGACGCTCGAACACCTGCCGACGTTCCGCCAGCTCATCGAGCTGCTGATGACCAAGGACGGGCGCCTGCGCTCGGCCGGCGGCATCAACGTCAAGAGCGGTTTCGTCGCCAGGCAGGCTTACACGCAGCGCATGAAGCAGCTGCTCGAGTCCCTGGCCGGAGACGAGGCGCTGGAGGCCGCCTGCCAGCGCCTGCGCAAGCTGCCGCATCCGCATTACCCGCCGACGCTCAAGGACTTCCAGCGCGCGCTGCTGCGCTGCCTGCGCCGGTTGTCGGCGCATCTGCTCGCGGTGTTCGGCGAGCGTGGCGAGACCGATTTCTCGGAGATCGCGCGCTCGGCGCTGGTCGCGCTCGAAGCCGGCGACGACGGCGTGGGCGAAGGCCTGCTGTGGGCAGACCGGCACATTCGCCATCTGCTGGTCGACGAGATGCAGGACACCAGCGAATCGCAGGTGCAGCTGCTGCTGCGCCTCACCGCGGCCTGGGAAGACGGCGACGGGCGCTCGCTGTTTCTGGTCGGCGATCCGCAGCAGTCGATCTATGCGTTCCGCAAGGCCGAGGTGCGCCTGTTCCTGCAGCTCTGGGGCGAGCGTCGGCTCGGCCACCTGCCGCTGTCCTGCCTGCGGTTGTCGGCCAATTTCCGCAGCAGCGCGGCGGTGGTCGACTGGTTCAATGAGGCCTTGTCGGCGGTATTCCCGAAGAACGCCGACGCTGAGCGCGGCATCGTGCCGTTCGCGCCTAGCGACGCGCAGCGTCCGGCCGCGGACGGACGCGTCGACATCGCCGCGTTCGGCGCGGACGAAGGCGCCATCGCCGCCGAGGCGGCGGCCGAGCAGGCCGAGCGGCTCGTCGCGAGCGGTGCGAGCGTGGTCGTGCTCGGACGTGCGCGCCCGCATCTGGCGCCGGTGATCCGCGCCTTGCGCGCGCGCGGGCTGTCGCCGGCCTGCCAGGACATCGATCCGCTCGCCACCCAGCCGGCCGTGCGCGATCTGGTCGCGCTCGCGCGCGCTCTCTGGCATCCGGCCGATCGGCTGCACTGGGCGCTGCTGCTGCGCGCTCCGTTCGTCGGCATGAGCTGGGCCGATCTGGTCGCGATCTCGGCCGGGCGCACGCGCTGGAGCTGGCCGGACCGGATCGAGGCGGCGCTGAAACCGGTCGAGCCGTTCTCCTTGCCCGATAGCCCGGAATTCGGCGAAACCGGCGATCTGTTTGCCGCCCCGCAGGCCGTTTCCGATCCGGGCCCCGATCCCCAGCCCGAGGCCGTGCTCACGCTGAGCGCCGAAGGCCGCGCCCGCCTGCAGCGCCTGTGGGACGCGCTGGCCGCGAGTGCAGCCAACCCGGGCCTGCGCCTGAACCTGGCCGATCGCACCGAGGCGGTCTGGCATGCGCTCGGCGGCGCGGCCTGTGTCGGTGCCGATGGCCTGGCCGACGTGCAGGCCGCGCTGCGCCTGCTGCGCCGGCAGACGGCGGGCGACGGCATCGCCGACATCGCCGCGCTCGACCGCAGCCTGGCGCAGCTCTATGCCGAGCCGCGCGCCGGGCAGGTGCAGGTCATGACCGTGCACAAGGCCAAGGGCCTGGAGTTCGATCACGTGCTGCTGGTGGGCTGCGAGCGCAAGCCGCGCGCCGAAGACAAGCCGCTCTGGCATTTGCGCAGCTGGCAGGCGGGCGAGGGCAGGCACGATCGGGACGGTCATCTGCTGGTTCCACGCCCGCCGGAATCCTTCGACGAGACCGACCCCGCGCACGCGCTCTACGACTGGCTGCACCGGCAGCACGTCGCCGAGCGTCGCAACGAGGCGCTGCGGCTGCTCTACGTCGCGGTCACGCGGGCCAAGCGCAGCCTGACGCTCTACGCCTGCGCGGACGTCGGACCCAAAGGCCCGGAGTTCGCGGCCGAATCCTTCGCCGGCCTGCTGCGGGCCCGCTTCGCGCCGGCGTTCGAAGGCCGCGCCTCCGTCGTGCCGCGGTCCGCCACCGCCACCGCCACGCTGAGCCCGCCGCCGCGCAGCCCGCGGTTGCCGATCGACTGGAAGCCGCTGGCCGACGCCGACGACGCGCTCGTCTATCGCCCGCAGGAGCGCCGCACGCTCAAGCCCAGCGAAGGCGTGCTCAACGCGGCCGAGGACAAGCGCGAGGAGCGCGTGGCCGCGCCGGGCGATCTCTATGCCCAGCTCGTCGGCACGCTCTATCACGAGGCGCTCGAGCGCATCGCTGCGGAAGGCATCGAAGCCTGGGCCGACGGCGGAGATTCGCGGCGCGGTGCCCTGAGCTCGGGCTTCCGGCGGCTCGGCCTGCCCGAGCCGCAGGTCGAGAAGGCGGTCGACCGCGTACTCGAACTCGTTCGACGCACGCTCTCGAGCCCGCGAGGACGCTGGCTGCTTGGGCCCAAGCCCTGGGCGCGCAACGAATATCACCTCGCCGGTTACCAGGGCGGGCAGTGGGTGGCGGCGGTGATCGACCGCTGCTTCGAGGACGACGACGGCACGCTCTGGATCATCGACTACAAAACTTCGGCGAGGCCGATCGAGGCCGGGCAGGTGGCGGCCTACGTGGCCGAGGGCGTGGAGCGCTATCGCAGCCAGCTGCGGGCCTACTTCGGCCTGCTGCGCGAACTCAGGCCCGGAAAAATCCTACGCACCGGCCTCTATTTCGCCGAGGCCGACCGCTTCGAGGAAATCGCGCTGAGCTGAGTGCGCGCGCCTCTGTGGTGGGGTGATCGGCAGGATCAGGCAAGAAAGCGGTAGGAACGATTCACCGCTGGGGTCGGACGGGCCATTACGCTGCGTCGCGCCGCTGCTTTACCGACATGTAAGTAACTAAAAAATAATTCATTTCGCAGGACCGCATTTGTAAGCGATTTGCCGTTGCGGCTTGCGCTTGGAATTATCGATAATCGATTGATGACTGATCGCAATGCCGATCAGCTCGTTAGCCGGAGCTTCGTGGCTTCGCGCCCTGTCAGGAACGCCTACCGCATGTGGATTGTCCGAATCGCCCTTTCGCGGCCCTACACGTTCATCGTGATGGCGCTGTTGCTTCCCTTGCTCGGCGCCCTCGTGGTCATCGGCACGCCGATGCAGAAGGGCATGGCGACCGACATCTTTCCGGACATCAGGATTCCGGTCATCGGCGTGGTCTACAGCTACACCGGCCTGCCGCCCGAGGAAGTCGCGGGGCGCATCACCTCGAACTTCGAGCGCCCGGTCACCACGCTCGTCAACGACGTCGAACACGTGGAATCGCAGGCGTATCCGGGCGTGACCGTCATCAAGGTGTTCTTCCAGCCGGGCGTCGACATCAACCTGGCGATGTCGCAGGTCACTGCGTTCGCGCAGACCACGCTGCGCAACATGCCGTCGGGCATGACGCCGCCGCTGGTGCTCAAGTACAACGCCTCAACGGTGCCGATCCTGCAGCTGGCGCTGTCGTCGACCAAGCTCGGCGAATCCGAGCTGTTCGACTTCGGTAATTCGTTCATCCGCGCCCAGCTGGCGACCGTTGCGGGCGCTTCGATCCCGTTTCCGTTCGGCGGCGCGACGCGCCAGATCCAGGTCGACCTGATGCCGGCGCGCCTGCGTGCGCTGGGGCTGTCGGCGTCCGACGTCAACACCGCGATCGGCAACCAGAACCTCATCATTCCGGCCGGTACGCAGAAGATCGGCGGCATCGAATACAACGTGAAGCTCAACGCGAGCCCGATCGACTACCAGAAGCTCAACGACCTGCCGGTGCGGCAGATCGGCGATTCGGTGGTCTACGTGCGCGACGTCGCCCACGTGCACGACGGCCATCCGCCGCAGACCAACATCGTGCGCGTCGACGGCAAGCGCGCGGTGCTGATGTCGATCCAGAAGACCGGTTCGGCTTCGACGCTCGACATCGTCAGCACGATCAAGGAGCGCCTGCCGTTCATTCGCGAGCAGCTGCCCGAAGGCGCGCGCATCGCCGACACCGGCGACCAGTCGATCTTCGTCAAGGCCGCGGTCAAGGGCGTGGTCACCGAAGGCCTGATCGCGGCCGCGCTCACGGCCTTGATGATCCTGCTGTTCCTCGGCAGCTGGCGCTCGACGCTGATCATCACGATCTCGATTCCGCTGGCGATCATCAGCTCGATCCTCGCGCTCAACGCGCTCGGCGAGACCATCAACATCATGACGCTCGGCGGCCTGGCGCTGGCGGTCGGCATCCTTGTCGACGACGCCACCGTGACGATCGAGAACATCAATCGCTTCCTCGAGGAAGGCATGGACGTCGAAGCCGCCATTCTCGAGGGCTCGCGGCAGATCCTGGTGCCGGCGCTGGTGTCGACGATGGCGATCTGCATCGTGTTCGTGCCGATGTTCCTGCTCTCGGGCGTCGCCCGCTACCTGTTCGTGCCGATGGCCGAGGCGGTGGTGTTCGCGATGATCGCCTCGTACATCCTGTCGCGCACGCTGGTACCGACGCTCGCGATGTACTGGCTCAAGAAGCACGATCCGCATGCGCACGAGCAGCCGGCCAAGGGTCCGCTGCAGCGCTTCCAGCGTGGCTTCGAGGCGCGCTTCGAGAAATTCCGTGTCCGCTATCACGAGCTGCTGCAGTCGGTGCAGGCGCGCCGCGGCGTGTTCGTGTCGGTGTTCCTCGGCGCCATGCTGCTGTCGATGCTGCTGTATCCGCTGCTCGGCCAGAACTTCTTCCCGAGCATCGACGCGGGCCAGATCAAGCTGCACATTCGCGCCGCCACCGGCACGCGCGTGGAAGACACCGCGATCCTCGTCGACCACATCGAAGCGGCACTCAAGAAGGTGATTCCGGCCGAGGAGTTCGAAAGCATCGTCGACAACGTCGGCCTGCCGGTTTCGGGCATCAACCTCACGTACAGCAACTCGGGCCAGATCGGCGTGGGCGATGCCGATATCTTCGTCGCGCTCAAGGAAGGCCACGGCTCCACGCCCGACTACGTGCGCGAGCTGCGCAAGCGCCTGCCCGAGGAGTTTCCGTCGACGAGCTTCGCGTTCCTGCCCGCCGACATCACCAGCCAGATCCTCAACTTCGGCCTGCCGGCTCCGATCGACATCCAGGTGGTCGGCGGCAGTCCGAAGAATCGCGAGGTGGCCTACAAGCTGCTCAACGCGCTGCGCGGCGTGCCGGGGCTCGTCGATCTGCGCGTGCAGCAGGCTTTCAACCAGCCCGAGCTGCGCGTCGCCACCGATCGCAGCCGCGCCGAGCAGCTCGGCCTGACCCAGCGCGATGTCGCCAACAACCTGCTCATCACGCTGTCGGGCAGCCTGCAGACCTCGCCGACGTTCTGGCTCAACCTCAACAACGGCACGCAGTATCCGATCGTGACGCAGGCGCCGCAGAACCAGCTCGCGACGCTGCAGGATCTGCAGAACCTGCCGGTGGCGAGCAGCAGCGGCGAGCCGCAGATCCTCGGCGGACTGGCGACGATCGAACGCGGCTTCGGTTCGAGCATCGTCAGCAAGTACGACGCGCAGCCGGTCATCGATATCTACGGCGCCGTGCAGGACCGCGATCTCGGCAGCGTGAGCCGGCGCGTCGACGAGATCATCGCCGAGCACAGCCAGGATCTGCCCAAGGGCACGCGCATCGTCGCGCGCGGCCAGATGCTGACGATGCAGCAGTCATACACCGGCCTGCTGATCGGCCTGGCCGGCGCCATCGTGCTCGTCTACCTGCTGATCGTCGTCAACTTCCAGTCCTGGCTCGATCCTTTCATCATCATCTCGGCCTTGCCGGCCGCGCTCGCGGGCATCGCCTGGATGCTGTTCGTCACCGGCACCACGCTGTCGGTGCCGGCCCTGACCGGCGCGATCCTGTGCATGGGCGTGGCGACCGCGAACTCGATCCTGATGGTGAGCTTCGCGCGCGAGCGTCTGGCCGAAGGCGCCAGCGCCGCGCAGGCCGCGCTCGACGCGGGCTACACGCGATTCCGTCCGGTGCTGATGACCGCGCTCGCGATGATCATCGGCATGCTGCCGATGGCGCTCGGCGTCGGCGAAGGCGGCGAGCAGAACGCGCCGCTCGGCCGCGCCGTGATCGGCGGCCTGATCTTCGCCACCATCGCGACGCTGCTGTTCGTTCCGACCCTGTTCTCGATGCTGCACGGCCGCGATCACGCGGCCCACACTCCCAGCGCTTAAGTGGCCGTCATGAAGACCAACTTTCATCTTTCGCAGAAACCTTCCGCGCAGCAGGGCTTTTCGCGCGTCGGCATCGTCATCGGCCTCGTCGCGCTGATCCTCGTCGCCTGGGGCCTGTTCTCGCGCCAGCGCGCGAGCGCCAGGCTCGAGGAAGACACCCAGGCGCAGATCGCGCTGCCGGTCGAGGTGGTCAGGCCCAAGGCCTCGGGCGGCGAAGTCGCGCTGGTGCTGCCGGGCAGCGTGCAGGCCAACTACCAGGCGCCGATCTATGCGCGTACCGCCGGCTATCTGAAGCGCTGGCTGGTCGACATCGGCACGCCCGTGAAGGCCGGCCAGGTGCTCGCCGAGATCGAAGCGCCGGATCTCGACGAACAGCTGCACGCTTCCGAAGCGCAGCTCGCGAACGCCGAGGCCAACCTCAAGATCGCGCAGGTCACCGCCGAGCGCTGGCGCGACCTGCGTTCGACCGATTCGGTCTCGCAGCAGGAGGCCGATGAGCGCAGCGCCACCGCGGCCGCGAGCCTCGCCGCGACCAACGCGGCGCGCGCCAACCTGCAGCGCCTGCGCGAGCTGTCGGGCTTCAAGAACATCGTCGCGCCGTTCGACGGCGTCATCACCGCGCGCAACACCGATCGCGGTGCGCTGATCAACAGCGGCAGCAGCTCGGGCGCCGAGCTGTTCCGCATCGCCGACACGCGCTCGCTGCGCCTGTACGTGCGCGTGCCGCAGACCTATGCGGCGAGCATGAGCGATGGCCTGCAGGCCGAAGTGTTCTTCCCCGATCGTCCGGGCAAGTCCTACACGGCCAAGCTCGACAGCACCTCGAGTGCGATCGACGCGAGCTCGCGCACCTTGCTCGCGCAGCTGCTCGTCGACAACGCCAACAACGAGCTGCTGCCGGGTTCGTATGCCGAGGTGCACTTCAAGCTCGGCGTCGCGAGCGCGGCCTCGATGCTGCGCGTGCCGGCCAATGCGCTGCTGTTCAGCGGCGACGGCCTGCGCGTCGCTACCGTTGCGGGCGACAAGGTGGTGATGAAGAAAGTCACGCTCGGCCGCGACTTCGGTACCGAGATCGAGATCGCGAGCGGCCTGACGACGCAGGACCAGGTCATCGTCGCGCCGCCGGATTCGATCACTGACAGCACGCAGGTGCGCATCACGCAGTCCGAAGACACCCGGCAGGCGCAGCAGGCGCCGCAGAAGGATGCGAAGTCGTGAGCAGGCCGATGTCCGCCAAGTTACCGCTCGATGCGAATGCGATGGCGATGGCAGCGCTTGCCGCGCTGCGGGCTCCGGTTTTGACGGGAGCGCTTGCCGCGCTGCTGTCGGCCTGCTCGCTTGCGCCCGAGTACGAAGCGCCGGTGATGCCCGAAGTTTCCGGCTACAAGGAAAACGCCGGTGACTGGAAGCCCGCGCAGCCGGCCGACGCCGCGCCGCGCGGTCCCTGGTGGGAGGCTTTCGGCGATGCGCAGCTCAACGCGCTCGAAGCGCAGCTCGCCTCGTCGAGCCAGGATCTGCGCGCCGCGTTCGCGCGCTACGAGCAGGCACGAGCCCTGGCCGGGCAGACGCGTTCGAACCTGTTCCCGACCGTCGATGCGAACGCCGGCGTCACCCGCGCCCGCGTGTCCGGCAACGCCCCGGGCAATGGCGGCGATCCGGCGATCGGCAACGATTTTCTCGCCACGCTCAGACTCTCGTGGGAGATCGACCTGTTCGGTCGCCTGCGCAACGCGACCGCGGCCGCGAACCGTCGGGTCGAAGCCAGCGCGGGCGAGCTCGCCGCGCTCGATTTGAGCTTGCAGACGCAGCTCGCTTCGACTTATTTCCTGCTGCGCGGCAGCGATTCGACGATCGCATTGCTCGAGGACAGCGTGCACGCCTTCGAGCGGGCGCTCGAACTCACGCGCAACCGCTATTCGGGCGGCATTTCGGCCGAGGCCGACGTCGCGCAAGCCGAGACGCAGGTGCAATCGACCTACGCGCAGCTCGCGGCCGCACGTTTGCAGCGCGCGCAGTACGAGCATGCGATCGCGGTGCTCGTCGGCCAGTCGGCGTCGACGTTCACGCTCGCACCGGGCGCGTTCACGGTGGAGCCGCCGGCGGTCGACATCGGCCTGCCGTCGAGCCTCATCGAACGCCGTCCGGACATCGCCTCGGCCGAGCGCGCGGTAGCCGCTGCGAACGCCGAAATCGGCGTCGCGCGTGCGGCCTGGTTCCCGGTTTTCAGCTTCGGCGCCGGCGGTGGCTACGAGGCCACGCGCAGTTCGGACTGGTTCGATGCGCCGAGCCGCCTGTGGTCGATCGGCCCGTCGCTGGCGCTGCCGCTGATCGACGGCGGAGCGCGTGCCTCGCTCAACCAGCGCACGCGCGCAGCCTATGACGAGGCGGTGGCGAATTACCGCAAGGCGGTGCTCGTGGCGTATCAGGAAGTCGAGGACAATCTCGCGGCGCTGAACCGTCTGGCCGAGCAGGCCAGGCGCAGCGATGCGGCTTTCGAAGCCGCCTCGCGCTCGCTGTTCCACGCCAACAAGCGCTACGCGGCCGGCGTTGCCGACTATCTCGAAGTGACCAGCACGCAGACCACCACGCTCAACGTGCAGCGCGCCGCGCTCGATGCGCGCGTCAATCGCGTGGTCGCGGGCATCGATCTGATTCGCGCGACCGGCGGCGGCTGGACGCGCGAGCAGCTCGGCAAGGCGCCGACCGAGCAAGCGAGCCTGCCGTCACCGGTCGTCGCTCCGTGAGTTCGGGCATGCGGGCCCCGGCGACGGGCCAGACCCTCGATCGGGCCTGCATGCGGACTCGTATTCGCGAGCTGCTGGTCTCGCGCATCCTCGACGGCGCCTATCCGGCCGGTTTCCATCTCAAGGAACTCGCGCTCGCGCGCGAATTCAAGGTCAGCCAGGCGCCCGTGCGCGAAGCCTTGCGCGAGCTCGAGACCCTGGGCCTGGTCATCGCCGAGCCGTATCGCGGAACGCGCGTGCGCAGCACCGACGTCGCCGAAATGCTCGATGCCTACGAGCTGCGCGCGACGATCGAAGTGCGGTCGGTCGAACTCGCGATGCCGTTCGCGGACTCGGTTTGCGAAGCGCTCGCAGCGGACATGGAACGCATCCGCCTGGGTTTCGGCTCGCCTGAAAAGGACACCGCGTATCTGCCCGCGGTGCTGGCGTTCCATCGCAGGCTCGTCGAGGCCAGCGGCAACCGGGCTTTTCTGACCACCTGGGACAGTTTCCACTGGGACGTGCGCGCGCGTCTGCTGCTGCGTCGCATCGCCGAAAGCGGCAACGATTATTCCGCCGCCGTCGGATTCCACCAGGCGATCCTCGATCGCGTGCGTGCGGCGGACACGGCCGGCGCAATGGCTGCCATTCGCGTGGCCTTCGCGAGCTTTCTGTCCGCGTTTCGCCAGGCGCTCGACCCTCACGGGCCTTGACGCCGCTACCGCCGCGTCCTGGGTGGCCGCCGGCACCTGAAGAAATCGAGGCTTGCGGTCAACTCCGCGACAGCTTCGGCATTCCAGCCGCCGTTTCGGGCGCCGAGCGCCTGCGGATGCCGTGACGGACGGCAACGAGCATCGGCGGGCACATGCTATTTTCCGGCTTGAACGGGGTGCGCAGGCTTGCAGAGTCGCTCGAGCGGCCAAGGGAGCGAGCCACCGTCCCGCACAAGGATGAGGAGACGGATGTGCCAGTGTTCCTTCTCGCCGTTTCGATTCTGCTCGTGCATGGACTGCTCATCGGATTCTTTCCTGCGCAAGGACAATATCTCTCGCTGCTGATGCTGACGCTGCTCCCGGCAACCGCGGGGCTCTCGAGCCTGTGGCGGGCTAGTGCCCATGGCCCTCTCAACGAGTGGAGGGCGCTGAGTCTGGGCATGGCGCTGTGGTCCGCCGCAATGGCAGTCCATCTCGTTTCAACGCGATATGACGCTGCCTGGCTCGACGTGGCGAGCCTGGCGTTGTTCGTGCTCTATGGCGTTCCGCTGACGTTCGTGCTCGCGACTCCGGAGAGCGGGCGAAGCTCCGAACGTGTGATCGACGGCGTTCTGGCGCTGGGGCTCGGAGCGCTGTTCGCGGTGCATACCCAGGCGTTCGCGACCCTGCCCAAGTCAGATCCGCGGGGAATTCTGAGTCTGCAGCTGCTGTTCGACATCGAGAACTTCTATATCCTGCTGTTCTCGTTCATCCGCTGGCGCTCAAGCCGGGATCCGCGGCTCCGGGAGTTCTTCTGGCGGCTCACGCAGTTTTCGTTCGTCTATTTCCTGACGGCGTTCTACATCAATCATCTCGAGTCCGAGAGCGCCGGCTACGGCAGCTATTCGGACCTGTTGATCGACGTGCCGTTTCTGCTGCTGGCTGCATCGGCGCTGCGCCCGGGCAGCCACGACGACGAGGTGCCCGAGCCGAATCGCCGGCTGGTTCGTATCGTGGCGGCGGTGAGCCCGCTGGTGCTGCCCTTGAGCCTGCTGGCGACTTCCGCGCTGCTGGCCGGGCAGCATCTGCGCCTGGCGATCGTCGGCTTCGCCTTTGCGATCGTCGGCTACGGATCGCGTAGCGTGGTGACGCAAGTGCATTCGTCCGAAACGCAGGAGCAGCTCGACGAACTGGCGCACACCGATGCGCTCACCGGCGTGGCCAACCGACGCCGCTTCGATGAAGAAATTCGGCGGCAATGCCGGAACGCCTTCCAAAGCGGACAGAACCTTTCCCTGCTGATGATCGACATCGATCACTTCAAACGACTCAACGACGCAATGGGCCATCAGATGGGGGACCGGCGATTGCGCGAGGTGGCGAAAGAACTTGCGGCACTGTCGCGGCGAAGCGGGGACCTCGTCGCCCGCTACGGAGGAGAGGAGTTCGCGGTGATCCTGCGTACCGCTTCCGGCGAGGCGGCAGCCCAGTTCGCCGAGCGCTTGAGATCCGGCATCGAGCGATTGCGTCTGGACGCACCGCCGCCGGCCTCGTACGTGACGATCAGTGTGGGCGTCAGTTGCTTGCACCCGGCGATGAAGGGAGAGCCGGCAGCCTTGATCGCCGATGCCGACGCCTGTCTTTACGAAGCCAAGCGCCGTGGGCGCAATTGCGTGGCGTTCGGGAGCCAGATCGTCGGCGGGCTCACTCCGCCGGTTTTCAAGCAGCTGGGTTGATCTAGCATAAGCCCAGGCCGATATGGCGAAAGCCCGTGTGCCGAAGCCGGTCCGGGCCGCCAAGGCGGCCGTTTCGCCGATCCCGGCCTTGAAGTCCCGGCTCAGCGACCGGCGGTTTCGACCGGCGCGGGCACCGTCGCCACCGGGTCGCCGATCGACCATCCGCCGCCGAGCGCGCGAATCAGCCCAACGCTCGCGCGCAGCCGGTTCACCGAGATCGTCACGAGATCACGCTGCGCCTGCAGCGAGGCGGTTTGCGCGCTGGTGACTTCGAGGTAGTTCACCGCGCCCTGGCGATAGCGGATCGTCGCCAGATCGACTGCCTGCTGAGCCGCGGCGACGGCTTCGGTTTCCTCGTGCGAGGCGTCGCGATAGTGATCGAGCAGGGCCAGCTGGTCTTCGACCTGGGCGAAGGCCTGCAGCACGGTCATGCGATAGCTCGCGCCGGCCTCGTCGAGGTCGGCCTTGGCCTGGTCGCGCAGCGAGGCGCGGCGCCCGCCGTCGAACAGATCGAGCGCCAGCGACGGGCCGATGGCCCAGAACAGGTTCGACGCCTTGAACCAGTCGCTGCCCCGATAGCTCTGGTAGCCGACCGAGCCGCTCAGGCTCAGGCTCGGAAACCAGGCCGCGCGCGCCACGCCGAGGCTCGCGTTGGCCGCTGCGGTGCGCCGCTCGGCCGCGGCGATGTCGGGCCTGCGCTGCAGCAAGGTCGACGGCACCGACACCGGCAGCTGCGGCAGATCGATCTTGGCCGTGCTCGGCGCGATCGAAAAGCTCGACGGCGATTCGCCGATCAAGGCCGCGATCGCGTGTTCGAGCACCGCGCGCTGGCCGAGCGACGTCGACAGCTCGGCCTTGGCGGTCTGCAATTGCGTGCGCGCGCGCGCCACGTCGAGGCCCGAGCCGATGCCGCCGTCGCGACGCGACTCGGTGACCTTGAGCGCGTGCGCGAACGCGTCGACGTTGTCGCGCAGCAGCTGCACGGTGTAGTCGTAGCCGCGCAGCTGCAGATAGCGATCGACGAGATCGGAGCGCAGGCTCAGCCGCGCGGATTCGAGGTCGGCCGTCGCCGCATCGAAGTTCGCGCTGCCGGCCCTGACCGTGTTGCGCACGCGGCCCCACAGATCGACTTCGTAGCTGGCCTGCAGGCCCAGCGAGTTGTCGTCGAAGTAGCGCGTTTCCGAGCCGCTCGGCGGGCGCATGTCGGAGCCGCGATTCGGCTCGTACTGGCCGTTGACGGACAGGCGAGGGAACAGCGACACGCGGCTGCGATCGTAGATCGCGCGCGCCTGCTCGAAGCGCGCGAGCGCGGCGGCCAGGTTCGGGCTGTTGCGATCGAGCGTGCCGATCAGCCCGCTCAGCGTTTCATCGCCGTAGAGCGTCCACCAGCTGCCGCGATCGAGCGCGTCGGCCGGCATCGCGGGCGCCCATTCGCGATCGTGCGCGGCCTCTTTGTACTGCTCGGCGATCGCCACCGACGGCAGCTCGTAGCGCGGGGCCGCGCAGCCGCCCAGCGACAGCGCGAGCGCGAGGCTCGCGGGCAATGCGAGCCGCTCAGCTCTTGTTGGCGACATCGGTCTTCTTCTCGGCCGCGAGTTGCACCCGATCGCCGCTGGCGAGCGATTCGGGCGGGTTGTCGATGACGCGATCGTGGGCCTGCAGGCCGGTCACTTCGACGGACTTGCCCATGTCGCGATCGATGTGGATCGGTTTCATGAGCACCTTGCTGTCGGGCCCGAGCGTGGCCACCTGCAGGCCTTCGCGCGCGAAGATCAGGCTGCTCGCCGGAATGGCGACGCCGTTCGCGTTCGCCGGCAACAGCAGCTTCACGTCGGCGTAGCCGCCCGCGAGCAGGCTGCCGTCGGCGTTGTCGACCACCAGCTGCACGAGCCCGCCGCCGGAGCGCGCATTGATGGTTCCGGCCGCGCTTTGAACGGTCGCCTTGAACTTGCGGCCCGCGTGTTCGGGCACGCTGAGCTCGGCTTCGCCGCCGAGCTTGATCGACGGCATGTAGCTCTGCGGAACCTGCACGTAGACGCGCAGCTTGCGCGTGTTGGCCACCGTGAACAGCGCCGGACCGTTGTTGCTGGTGCCCGCGCTGATCAGCGCACCGATGTCGGTCGAGCGCGAAGTCACCACGCCGTCGAACGGCGCGACGATGCGGCGAAAGCCCTGCGTCGCCGCAAGCGTGTCGACGGCCGCGCGCGCCGCGATCACGGCGGCTTTCTTGGCTGCGTAGTCGCCGGCTTTTTCGTCGACTTCCTGCGTCGACACCGCTTCGGTGCCGAGCATCGCCTGCCAGCGCTTGGCGGTGGTTTCGGCGAGCCGCGCATCGGCTTCGACGCGCAACAGGTTGGCGCGTGCCTGCGCGAGCTGCTGGTCGAGATCGGGTGTTTCGATCAGCGCGAGCAGGTCGCCGGCCTTGACCTCGGTGCCGATGTCGGCGTACCAGGTTTTCAGATAGCCGTCGGCGCGCGCGTAGATCGGCGCGTTCGAGAACGCTTCGAGCCGGCCCGGCAACTGCAGTCCATTGCCGATGCCGAGCGCCTTGGGCTCGGCGACGACCACGCTCGGAACGGCGTTCGCCTCGGTCCATTCACGCAGCTCGTTGCTGCTGCGGGCGCGTTGCATGACGCCGATGGTGACGATGCCGATGGCGGCGACGGAAGCGACGATGCCGGCGGTGCGCAGGCTGCGCATGGCGCTGGGAGTCGCGTTGTCAGTCGTAAGCTTGTGAGTGGGCGACATGGGGATGTCCTGAAGCCAGATTCGAAGAAGGAGTCGATGCAGCGGCGCGGCCGTAGCGCGCATGCACGATGCTGAAGACCACGGGTACGAAGAACAGCGTCGCGATCGTCGCGAAGATCAGGCCGCCGATCACCGCGCGGCCGAGCGGCGCGTTCTGTTCGCCGCCTTCGCCGAGGCCGATCGCCATCGGCGCCATGCCGATGATCATCGCGAGCGCGGTCATCAGCACCGGGCGAAAGCGCGTGTAGCCGGCTTCGAGCGCGGCCTGCGTCGCATCGCCGACCACGAGCAGGCGCTCGCGCGCGAAGCTGATGACGAGAATCGAATTGGCGGTCGACACGCCCATGCACATGATCGCGCCGGTCAGCGCGGGCACCGACAGCGGCGTGCCGGTGGTGAACAGCATCCAGACGATGCCGGCGAGCGCAGCGGGCAGGGCGGTGATGATCACGAACGGATCGGACCAGGACTGGAAGTTCACCACGATCAGCAGGTAGATCAGCACCACCGCCCCGAGCAGGCCGAACAGCAGGCCCGAGAACGCCTGGTTCATCGTCGTGACCTGGCCTTGCAGCGTCACCGTCGTGCCCTTGGGCGCGGATGGCATGGCCTCGTCGATGATCGCCTGAATCTCGCTCGCGATACTGCCCAGATCGCGGCCCTGCGGCGACGCCAGAATGTCGATCACCGGCAGGATGTCGCGATTCGAGATCACCGCCGGCGTCATCGTGCGGCGCAGCTCGCCGATGCCGCCGAGCACTTGTGTCTCGCCGCCGGTCGTCGCGAGCGGCAGGCTTTCGAGCGCCGGCAGCGAATCGAGCTTGTATTGCGGAATCTGCGCGACCACCTGGTAGGCCACGCCGTTGTCCGGATTGAGCCACCAGAGCGGCGTCACCTGGCTCGATCCGGCCAGCGAAATCACCATCGTGTTGGTCACGTCGCGAGAGGTGATGCCGAGCTGCTGCGCGCGCGATCGATCGATGTCGACATTGAAGGTGGGATACCGGCCGGACTGCTGGATGCGCGCATCGGCGACGCCGGGCACCCGGCGAATCTTGCGCAGCAGCTCGTTGGCGAAGTCGCGATTGTCTTCGAGCAGCTTGCCGCGCACCTGCACCGCGATCGGCGACGGGCTGCCGAAGTTGAGGATCTGGCTGGTGATGTCGGCCGGCAGGAACGAGAAGCTCATCATCGGAAATTCGCGAGGCAGGCGTTCGCGCAGCTCGCGCATGTAATCGGCGGTCGGACGATGCCCGTGCCTGAGCGTGATCTGGATGTCGCCGTCCTGCGGGCCGATGGTGCCGGTGTTGTTGTAGGCGTTGTTGATCTGCGAGATCGGCAGGCCGATGTTGTCGGTGATCACCGCGAGTTCGTCGGGCGGAATCACCCGGCGGATCACCTCCTGCACCTGCGCGAAGTAGCGCGAGGTCTCTTCGACGCGGGTTCCGATCGGCGCTCGCGCGTGCAGCAGCATCTGGCCGGTGTCGACGGTCGGGAAGAAGTTGCGCCCGAGCATCGGCACCAGCAGGAACGAGCAGGCGATCAGGCCGAGAAAGGCCGGCACGAACAGCTTGCGCTTGGCCAGCGCGAACGCGAGCCACTGTTGATAGACGGCGCGCGTGCGCTCGAAGCGCGCTTCGAAGCCGCGCTGGAACCGAACCAGCGGGTTGCGCGAAGCCGGCAGCGATTCGTTGTTGCCGTGCAGGTCGGTATGCGGTGCATGCGGCCTGAGCAGGAACTTGGCCATCGTCGGCACCAGCGTGCGTGAGAGAATGAACGAGCAGACCATCGCGAACATCACGCTCATCGCCATCGGCACGAACAGGAACTTCGCCGTGCCTTCGAGGAAGAACATCGGCACGAAGACGATGCAGATGCACAGCAGCGCGACGAAAGCCGGAGCGACGATCTGCTGCGCGCCGTCGAGAATCGCGGTCTCGACGTCCTTGCCCTGCTCGAGATGCCAGTTGATGTTCTCGATCGTCACGGTCGCGTCGTCGACGAGAATGCCCACCGCGAGCGCCAGCCCGCCGAGCGTCATGATGTTGAGCGTCTCGCCGAACGCCGACAGCAGCATGATCGCGCCGAGCACCGACAGCGGAATCGAGATCGCGATGATGACGGTCGAGCGCCAGCTGCCGAGGAACAGCAGGATCATCAGGCTCGTCAGCGCGGCCGCGAGAATGCCCTCGTGCATCACGCCCTCGATCGCCGCGCGCACGAAGATCGACTGGTCGCCGATCAGGTTCACTTCGAGCGCATCGGGCAGCAGCGGCTTGATCTGCTGCAGGCGGGCGCGAATGCCGTCGACGATGTCGAGCGTCGAGGTCGCGCCGTTCTTGAGCACCGACATCAGCACCGAGCGGCTGCCGTCGACGTGCACGACGTTGGTCTGCACCGCGTTGCCGTCGTGCACGTAGGCGATGTCGCGCATCAGCACGTTGGTGCCGTTGACGAACTTGATCGGAATGGAGTTGAACTCTTCGAGCACCGAGGCGGTGTTGTTGACGCGCACCGAATAGTCGAACTCGCCGATCTTCTGCGTGCCGGTCGGCGTGATCTGGTGCTGCGCCGCGAGTGCGTTGGAGACATCCTGCGGCGACAGGCCGCGCGCCTTGAGCGCATCGGGATCGACGTCGACCATGATCATGCGGGTCTTGCCGCCGAACGGCAGCGGTACGCCGGCGCCCGGAACGGTGACGAGCTGCGGACGCAGCGACTGCATGCCGATGTCGTTGAGCGCCTGCTCCGACAAGCCCTGGCCGGACAGCGTGAGCTGCAGGATCGGCACCGTCGCCGCGTTGTAATTGAGGATGGCCGGCGGGTTAGTGCCCTGCGGCATGTTCTTGAGCAGGCTCTGCGCCGAAGCCGTCACCTGCGCGTTGGCGACCGCGATGTTGACGCCCGGCTGGAAGTAGATCTTGGTGACGCCGAAGCCGGCCACCGAAGTCGATTCGACGTGCTCGATGTCGTTGACCATCGTCGTCAGCGAGCGCTCGAACACCGTCGTCATGTAGCCCGCGAGCTTGTCGGGCGGCTGACCGGCGTACTGCCAGACCACCGAGATCACCGGGATCCGGATCTCGGGAAAAATGTCGGTGGGCGTGCGCAGGTAGGCGAGCGGCCCGCCGATCAGGATGAGCAGCGCCAGCACGATGAAGGTATATGGGCGAGACAGCGCGATTCTGACGATGCCGAGCATGCGGCCGATCCTGCGGCGAAGAAGCTTGCCGGATCGCAATTAACGCACCGACAGCAGGCGCGGGGCATGAAGATAAATTCACTATGCAGGATCGGCCTATGCGATGCCGGCCGCGTGATCGGTGAAGGTTATCGGCTCATTCGCGCGAGTTATGGAAATGACCCCGAAAAATGTCGCTCTCGACACTCGCAGCGAACGCCGCGCCCCCACTATCCAGGCTTGGCGGCGGCCGCCCCGACCAGTTCCTCGGGCCAGCAGCGCAGGCTGACGCGCGTTCCACCGCCATCGTGCGCGGCTGCGATTTCGAGCTGGAAACCGTGCAGCCGGACGATCGCCGCCACGATACTGAGGCCGAGGCCGAAGCCTTCGACGTCGCGGCAGTTCTCGCTGCGATAAAAGCGCTGCAACACCGAATCACGCTCCTCAGCCGGTATGCCCGGACCGCTGTCGACGACGTCGACGCGCACGCCGGCCGGCGTCAGGCCGGCGCACAGGCGCACGTCGCCGCCGGCCGGCGTGAACTTGATCGCGTTGCTGACGAGGTTGCTCATCGCCTCGAACATCAGGCCCGTGTCGGCGCGGACCTCGAGCGGCTCGACGATCTCGAGCGAAAAGCGAACCCCCTTGTCTTCGGCCAGCGGAGCATAAAGCTCGTGCAGCTGGCGCAGCGTGGCCGACAGGTCGGTGCCGTCGAAGCCGGCGCGGCGATGCAGGTATTCGAGTTCGGAGATGCGCAGCAGGGCGCGGAAGCGATCGAGCAGGGCGTCGGTGTCGGTGATGCAGCGCTCGAGTGTCGCGGAGCGAATATCTTCGGCCGGCGTCTGCTGGCGCAGCCGGTGCAGCTGCGCGCGCAGGCGCGTCAACGGTGTGCGCAGGTCGTGCGCGATGTTGTCGCAGACGCCCTTGATCTCGCCGACCAGTCGCTCGATCTCGCCGAGCATGCGGTTGACGATGCTCGTGAGCATGTCGAGTTCGTCGTGCCGCGAGGACACCGGCAGCCGCTGCGAGAAGTCGCCGCGAATGATCAGCTCGGTGGTCTGGCCGATCTTCTCGATGCGTCGGCGCGGGCCGCGCGCGAGCAGCAGGCCGCCGACGACGCCCGGGATGATCGTCAGCGAAAGCCCCCACAGCAGCGCGCCGCCGATGATGTTGCCGATGCGGTCGACCACCCGCGCATCGCGTGCGAGCACCACGAGTTCGCCGCTCGGCATCCGCTTGGCGACCGCCCGCACGTGCGGAATCACGGCCGGCCCGGCACCGCCGTAGGCCGTCGTCGAGACGTTGCTGAGTTCGACGATCCGGCCGTCGATCGCCAGACCTTCGGGTATTTGCCGCAGGCCGCCGGCGAGGTGACGGCCCTGCTGATCGAAAACCCCGCCTTGCGTGAGATTGCCCATGGCGGTGATCGCATTCATCGCGCCGGTCAGCTGGCCGGGCGCGACGCTCGAGAGATAGCTCATGCGCTGGGCGATGATCTCGTCGATCACCGTGCGCAGATAGCGGCTGCTTTCCCAGTAGATGAAGCTGATGACCGCGCTGCTCCAGAGCACGAACAGCAGGCCGTAGACCGCGATGATGCGCGTGCTGGTGGCGCGCAGGAACAGCGTCCGCAGCCGGCGCTCAGTGCTTTTCGGCAAGTGCTGTGCTCGCACTCAAGGTGTAGCCCTGGCCGCGGACGGTATGGATCAGCGGCGTGAGCCCGGGCAGGTCGATCTTGCGGCGCAGGCGGCCGATATGGACGTCGATCAGGTTGGTGCCGGGGTCGAAGTGATAACCCCAGACGGTCTCGAAGATCATCATGCGCGTGAGCACCTGGCCGTTGTTGCGCATGAGGAATTCGAGCAGGCGGAACTCGGTGGGCAGCAGGCTCAGCTCCTGGCTTCCGCGACGGGCCGTGCGGCTCATGAGATCGAGCTCCAGGTCCATCACCTTGAGATCGAGCACGGTCGGCGTGCTGCCGCGGCGGCGCATCAGCACCTCGATGCGCGCGGCCATCTCGTCGGGTGCGAACGGCTTGGTCATGTAGTCGTCGCCGCCCGCGCGCAAGCCGCGGATGCGCTCGTCAACGTCCGACAGCGCGCTGATCATGAGCACCGGCGTGTCGACGCCGGCCTCGCGCAAGGCCTTGACCACGGCCAAGCCGTCGAGCCCGGGCAGCATGCGGTCGAGCGTGATCGCGTCGTAGCGCGTGCCGGAAGCCTTCTGCAGTCCCTCGTGGCCGTTGGCGGCCCAGTCGACGGTGATGCCGTGCGCGGAGAGCTCGGCGATGATTTCTCGCGCCGTGATCTCGTCGTCTTCGATCGTCAGAACCTTGATCATGGGACGGGATGATAGCGGCCTTGGCCGAAGCGGGCCCGAATCGACCGGGTTTGGCGAGCCGAGCGAACGCCGGTCGAGCGTGATGAGCGAATGCCGGTCGCGCGAGGACGCAGCGCGGCAGCTCGGTCAAGGTTTCGCCTAGTTGGGCGTCCGCACGCTGAAATTCACGCTGTCGAGCACCCGGCCCTGGGCGTCGACCAGGTCGAGCCTGTGCGGGCCCGGCAGCGGCGTCCACAATCGCGGCCGGGCCGCGTTGCCGACAACGCGCCCGTCGAGCCGCAGGCTCAGGTCGGCCGACGCCGGTTCGGCGCGCAGCGGCAGGTGCTGGCGCGGCAGCGGAATGTCCGGATCGAGCGCGATGAAGCTGCCGGCGGCCGGCGAGACGATGCGCGCACGCGCCGCGAGCCCCGGCGCCGGGGCGACCAGCGCGGTCTGGGTGCCTTCGGTGAACCACTCCTCGCGCTCGGGTTCGAGGGCGCCCGCGTAGCGCACGCGCTGGTGAACGAGGCCTGGCGGCGGCGTCTCGGGCTCGCGCGGCGACGCGGCCAGGGTCTCGAGCGCATCGAGAATCTCGCGCCAGGCCGGGGCCGCGCCGGTGATGCCCGAAACCGTGCGCATCGGCTCGCCCTCGAAATTGCCGACCCAGACCGCCACGGTGTAGCGCGCGCTTCCGCCGATGCACCAGTTGTCGCGCAGGTTCTTGCTGGTGCCGGTCTTGACCCAGGCGCGATAGGACGTCGACAGCGGGCCCTCGAGATCGAAGGTCACCGCTCGCGCGCCGCGGTCGGCCAGGATGTCGCGAATGATGAAGGCGGCCTGCGCGGACATCGCCTGGCGCGGCGGCGCAGTTTCTTCGTCGAGGCGATAACGCAGTGCCGACCAGCGGCCGCCGTTGGCCAGCGTGCGATAGGCGTTGGCCTGTTCGAGCAGGCTCACCTCGGCCGAGCCGAGCGCGAGCGAATAGCCGTAGAACTCCCCCGATTCGGTGAGCCCGTCGACATAGCCGAGCGCATGCAGGCGCTCGCGAAACGCCTCGGTGCCGGTCAGGACGAGCGTGCGCACGGCCGGAATGTTCAGCGAGCCCGCGAGCGCGGTGCGCACGCTGACCAGGCCCTGGTAGTCGTGCTCGTAGTTCTGCGGCCGATAGAGCCCGGCGCCGGCTTCGAGCGCCACCGGCGAATCGTCGAGCAGGCTCGCGGCCGTGAGCCAGCCTTTCTCGATCGCCAGACCGTACAGGAAGGGCTTGAGCGTGGAGCCGGCCTGGCGCAGCGCGCGCGCGCCGTCGACCTGCGCCGCGCGGCTGCCCGGACCGGCCGAGCCGACGTAGGCCAGAACGTCGCCGCTCGCGTTGTCGACGACCACGGCCGCACCATCGCGCACGCGCTCGCCGACGAGCGAACGCAGCTGGTTCTGCAAGGCTTGCAGCGACAGCTGCTGAACGCGCGCATCGAGCGTCGAGCGCAGGCGTTCGCCAGGCTCGCGCAGCAGCCGGCGCGCCAGGTGCGGTGCGAGACTGCGTTCGAGCGCGATCGCGGGCGCACGCGCGAGCGCGGCGAAGGTCAGCGCCCGCTGCGCATCGCAGTCGTCGCCGCGCAGCGAGCCGATCGCGCAGCTGCGTCGCGCCACGGCTTCGGCTTTCGCGCCGGGCGCCGGCAGCAGCGCAACGAGCGTGCGCGACTCGGCGAGGTTCAAAGCCGAAGCCGGCTTGCCGAACAGCTGTGCCGAAGCCGCCGCGATGCCCTGCGTCTCGCCGCGAAAGCTCACCTGGTTCAGATAAGCCTCGAGCACCTCGTCGCGCGACCAGCTGCGGGCGAGCGATCTGGCGGCGCGCATCTGCCGGAGCTTCTGCAGCAGGCCGCGACGCCGGGCGCTAGCCGCCAGCGCCGGATCGAGCTGGGCGACGAGCTGCATCTGCAAGGTGCTCGCCCCGCGATACGCGCGATCGAGCAAGCGATCGCGCATCGCGCCCGCGATCGCGAGCGCATCGACGCCCGCATGCGAGGCGAAGCGCCGATCTTCGGCCTTGATCAGCGTGTCGATCAGCGCGGGCGAAATCTCATCGAGCGCCACCCAGCCGAGCCGGCGTCGTGACAGATCGAGCCGCTGCGCCTGCAGCAGCACGCCGTTGCGATCGAGCAGCTGCGCCTCGGACGAGCGATAGCGCTCGCGCACGCTCGCGAAATCCGGCGACGGCTGGGGCCGCGTGTCGCGCCAGATGCGCAGGGCGAACAGCAATGCGATCAAGGCCAGCAGCGAGGCCAGCGCGATCGCCGAGCGTCCGAACGTGAGCCTCGGAAGTCGCATGGTTCAGAACAGATGTGGAACGAAGCGGCTGGTGTTGCGCGTGATCGGGCCGTCGTCCTCGCGGATGCCGATGCCGGCCGCTTCGTCACCGATGATCCAGGAACCGATCACCGGCCTGCGTCCGCCGAAGTCGGGCAGCTCGTGCAGGCGCTGGTAGATCCAATCATCGACCTGGTCGCCGTCCCGCTTCGGCAGCAGCAGACGGCTTTCGAAAATCTGCGTGTCCTGGCCTTCGCGTCCGAGGCGCGGCTTGCGTACGAGCGGGCCGCTGAGCGTGTCCGGCGAGTTCGATGCGGGCAGCAGGTTCGGATGGCCCGGAAACCACTGCCAGAGCAGCGGCAGTACGGCCTTGTTCGACAGCAGCATCTTCCAGGCGGGCTCGATCCAGCGCGTCGGCGCCTTGTGCAGATGCTCGCCGAAGGCCTCGACGAGCATCCATTCCCAGGGATAGAGCTTGAACAGCTGCGCGATCGGACGCTCGTCGAGATCGGTGAATGCGCGCCCGTTCCAGCCGACGTCGGTGATGTCGAGCGCCACGGTTTCGAAACCGGCCTGCACGCAGGTGTCGCGCAGGTATTCGCAGGTGACGCGATCTTCGAGCGCCTCGTGCACGCTCGCGAAATGCACGCGCGGCGAGGCGAGCCCGATCTCGTTCCAGGCTTTGACGAGCTTCTCGTGGATCGAGTTGAACTGGTCCCGGCCCGAGCGCTGGTCCTGCAACCAGAACCATTGCACGACACTGGCTTCGAACAGCGCGGTCGGCGTGTCGGCGTTGTATTCGAGCAGCTTCGGCGGCTGGCGGCCGTCGTAGCTCAGGTCCATGCGGCCGTACAGCGCGCGTTCGCCCGCGCGCCAGCTCTGCTCGACCAGCGCGGACGCGTGGAGATTGAGTCCGAGCCTTTCGTAGTCGCCGCGCTCGACGACGCGATCGACGAGTTCGAGGCTCATGTCGTGCAGCGCCTGCGTCGCGGTTTCGAGTTCGTCGATCTGCCCGCTGTCGAAGCGATAGCAGGCGTCTTCGGTCCAGTACGGCTGGCCATCGATGCTGTGAAACTCGAAACCGATGGCCGCGAGCCGCTGTTCCCAGTTCTCGCGCGGTGGAATCGACAGGCGTTTCATCAGCCCATGTGACCGCCACTGTGCGAGCCGAAGCCGGATCGCGTCGAGCGCGTGCTTTGCTCGGTTTCGACCGGGCCCCGATAGCGGCCGGCGGCCGAGCTGCCGTGCGTCGAACCGCAGCGCTGGCCCGGCCCCGCATCGTACGGGGCACGCGAGCGCTCGTCGGGGTCACGCAGATACCAGGGGCCGACCCAACGGCCGAGCTGGCTCTCGTAGCTGCACTGCGCGCTGCTGTAGGCGCAGTTGCAATCGTCGAGATTCGCGTACTGATTGCGCAGATGCGGTAGTTGCCTTTCCGGCGGCAGTCGGGAACGTTGGCCCCGCTCGGCCAGAGCCAGACTGCCGAGTACCGCGCCGCCGAGCAGCATCAGCACCACGGTTTCGCTCGATCGGCTCATCGTCAGTAAGTCATCGCCGCCGCGTTGAGAACGCCGGCGCCGACCCCGATGGCCGCGCACAGGATCGCGACGCTCAGGCGATCCTGTTCGATGAGCTCGTGCAGCGGTCTGAACGACAGTCGCAGCGCCAGATAGACGATCAGCTGCACGACCAGCGCGACGACGCCCCAGACCGCGAAGTCGGCCAGATTCACACTGTGCGCGAGCGCGCTCGCCACCGGCAGCACGAAGCCCAGCAGCGCGCCGCTGAGCATCACCGCGGCGCTGACGTTGCCTTCGCGAATCAGCCGGAATTCGCTATGCGGTGTGATGAGAATGTAAAGCCCGACGAAGACGCCGCACTCGACGAGCGCGAGCAGCCACCAGGCGAGAAATTGCGGCAGGGTCAGCAGGTAGTCGAGCACGGGCTCTCCGGGTCGTTCGTCATCGTGACAGGTGAAGGTCGAGCGAGCGGCATCTCAAGGCTCCTTCACCTCGATCACCTCGTTCGGCGTTTCACCGAACATCTCGGGTGCGTACATCGCCTCGACGCGCGTCGCCGGCAGCGTGAAGCGTCCGGCGGCGTTGAAGCGCAGCGTGTATTCGGTCGAGAAGCGGCCCTTGGGCACGTATTCGTAATAGGCGCGATACGCGTCGAAGCGGCGCTCTTCGAAGCTCGGCCAGGCGTTGCCGCCGGCCTGTTCTCCCGCAGCGAGCAAGGCCGAATCGCGGCCGAGGTTGCCGACGATGCTGCTGCCCGCGGGCACCGGATCGTCGACGACGACCCAGCCCATGTCGGATGCGGCTTCGACTTCGAGCCTGATGCGCGCGACGTCGCCGATGCTCCAACGATCCTGGTGTTTGCGCTCGACCGCCGTGATCGTGCGCTTGATGCGATAGCCGGCCGAGAACGGCTCGCGCAGCGGCACCGCGGCGCGCGTCTGCACGATGGCCCAGGGCGCGCCGCCGCCGTCGTGCGCGAGTTTCAGTTCGCCGGATGCGAGCGGCCAGGGCAGGTCGAGCGGCGGCGGATCGGCGCCCGCTTCGACGCTGTTCCAATCGCTTTGCTGGATAGCCTCTCCAAGTTCGGCACGCGTGCTGCCCGTGACCTTGCCGCGCTCGAAGGCGGCGGCGAACTGTTCGAGCGCGAGCGAGCCCCAGGCGTTGGCGGTGCTCAAATCCCAGTGCCCGCGCTTCTGCAGATCGACCGCGCCGCGCACGAGCCGAGGCAGGTCGGCCTTCCAGTCGGCCTCCTTGAGCAGGGCGAGAATCGCGCGGTTGATGTTGCTGTCGACCGAGCCCATGAGCCACCACGACAGCGAGTCCTGGTCGGACGACAGGCCCAGGCGCGTGCCCTGCAGATCGAACCGGGCCCGCAGCACCGACTTCGCCTCGGCCAGACGCTCGGCCTTGCGCGGCAGCTTGTCGACGCGCTGCAGAATGCCGATCCAGTCGATCAGCGCCGAGGTCGGCAGCAGCGTGGGATCGAAGCTCATCGATTCGAGCCATTGAGGCTTGGCGCGATCGTGGCGCGACAAGGCTTCGATCGCGGCGAGACGACGCGGAACCAGCACGGAGTTGCCGATCGCGCCGCCACGGCGGATGCGGCCTTCGGCATAGCGTTCGAGGCCGCCGAGCATGCGTTCGCGCGTGTCGTCCGGAATCGGCCAGCCGCTGGTGTCGGCGAGCTGCACGAGATAGCTCGTGAGCACGTCGCTGCCTTCGAGCGTATCGATCGCCCAATACTTGGCGAGGCCGTCGCCGTCGAGCGCGGTCGGCAGGCGGCTCATGAGCGTGTCCCAGTTTTCGCGGTTGTTCGTGGCGATCGCGCGCGAGGCCTGCTGCTCGTTGCAGCTGTACGGATAGGCCTGCATCCATTCGCGCACGCCGGCGAGGCTGGCCGTGAGCGACGGCGAAAGCGCGACGCGCACGCCGCCGCGGGCAGCAGACTCGGGTGTGGTGCCGCGCAACGCGTCGGACGGCGCCGCGACGGGCAGCGATTGCGGGCCGTCGACTTGCAGCAGCGTCGCCTGCTGCACGCGCACCGGCACGGCCGCCGCCACTTGCTGCGTCACGCGCAAGGCGTCGAGCGTTTCGCCGCTGCCGCTTTTGGCGCTGACGGTCCAGCTCAAGCCGCCGATGCCGTAAGGCACGCTGACGGTGAAATGCACGGGCTGCGCGGATTGCGCGGGCAGGCTGATCTGCTGCGAAGCCGGAGCGGGCAGCTCGGCATCGGATTGATCGCGCAATGTCGCGCTCAGTGCGATGCTCTGCGGCTGGTCGCTGGTGTTGCGCAGCGTGAACTGCGCCGCGTATTCGTCGCCTTCGCGCACCAGCGGCGGCAGGCCCGACAGCAGCTGCACGTCCTGCGTCGTGCGCACGCTCGCATGGCCTTCGCCGAAGCGATCGCTGCCGGCGCTGGCGACCGCGGTGAAGCGGAACTCGGTCAGCGCATCGTTGAGCGGCACTTCGAGCTTCGCGCGGCCTTGCGCATCGAGCGGAACGCGCGCCTGCCAGCTCAGCAGGCTGTTGAGCATTTCGCGCGGAGCGCCGCGTCCGCCGCCACCGCCGGGCGCCGCAGACTTGCGTCCGTAGTGGCGCTTGCCGACCACCTGCATCTGCGCGGTCGAGGTCAGCACCTCGATGCCGCGCCGCTGCATCATCGCCTCGAGCACTTCGACCGAGCGATTCGGCAGCAGGTCGAGCAGGGCCTCGTCGACCGCGGTGAAGGCGAGCTCGGCGCCTTCGGGCAAGGGCTTGCCGTCGGCGGTCTTCACCTCGATGTCCACGCTGGCCTTGTCGCGCGTCTTGTACTGCGGCTGCGCGGGCTTGACCTTGACCAGCAGGCGATGCGCATCCCAGCCGACGTCGACGGCGGCGATGCCGAGCCGATACGCGGGCTTGGACAGGTCGACCATCGCGGTCGGATTGCCGCCCTCGATGCCGATGAAGCGATCGAGCCTGAGCCAGCGCAGGAAGCTCGCGAGCCTGGAGCGGAAGTCGCTGACGCGCGGCCGCAGCGCGAGCACGGAGACGTAGACGTTGGGCGCGTAGCGGTCGAGCATCGGCACCTCGATGGTCGGATCGCTGCCCGAAATCTCCGTGACGAAGGCATCGAGCACGCCTTCGCGCTCGATGCTCACGAGCGCGGTGGCGTGGCGGAACGGGCTGCGCACCTGCAGTTTCAGCTTCTGGCCCGGCGCGAGCTGGCGCTGCTCCGGAATCACGTCCATACGATCCGAATCGCCCTGCGCGAACCAGTCGTCGTCGCTGCCCGAAATCCAGGCGCTGTTGGTTGCGCGCGAACGGCGGCCTTCGTCGTCGCGCGCGACCGCTTCGATGGTGATGTTGCCCGTGGCTTTCGGATCGATGCTGCATTCGAACCGGCCTTGCGCATCGCTGCGCCCGCTGCAATCCGCGCCGAGCTTGCGCGTCTCGGTGCTGCTCGAATACGCATAGAAACCGCCGACGAGGCGCTTGCGATAGCCATGCGACTTGCGCTCGTAGAGCGTTACCGACACCGGGCGATTGGCCGCCGGCTTGCCGTCGACGCCGAGCACCACGGCCTGCACCTTGAGTGCATCGCCGGCCTTGACGTTGCCCGATGCGACGCCGACGACCACGCCGGCCGGCCACAGCGCGACGTTGCCGCGCACCGAGGCGATCTGGCCGTTGGCATCGGGATATTCGAGCTCGGTGACGAGCGTCTTGGGCTCGTCGAGCTTGGGCAGATCGTCGATGACCGCATGCGCCGCGCCATTGGCGTCGAGCACCAGCGACTGCGTGCGGCTGCTCGCGGGCTTGCCGCCTTCGTCGTTCCCGTCGTCCCCGTACTCGCCATTCTCGACGAGCCCGAGGGCGATGCGCTCCGCGCCGAAGCGATAGCCGTCGTAGCCGGGAAAGTCGAGCGCTTTGGGCTGCAGCTGGCTGCGCAGCTTCACGCCGAGACCGCCTGCGCCACCACCCGAGAAGTAGCCGACGTAGAGATCGAGGGGCAGCGATTCGAGCGCGATCGCGGGTTGCTTGGGCGGCTCGACGAGCGCGCGCATGAGCGGCACGCGGTATTGCTCGACGCGGAAGCTGCCGCTGTCCGCGCTGATGCGCTCGCCATCGGGCTTTTCTGGCCCTTCGAGCCGCAAGTTGTATTCGCCCAGGCGCGCCGAATCGGGAATCTTCCATTCGCTTGTCGCGATGCCGTGCGCATCGAAGCTGAGCGGCAATTCCACGCGCTGCTCGCCGCCGATGTGTTCGACGACGAGCTTGTCCGGCGCCTCGGCCGGCACGCGCAGACCTCCGGCGTCGTGACGGCGCCAGTAGTGCTTCATCGACACCGTTTCACCGGCGCGGAACAGGCTGCGATCGAGCACCGTATGGCCGATGGTGGGTGTGTCCCAGAGCCCCATGCTCAGGTTGAAATCGTAGGGCGAGATGCCTTCGTTCCAGCTCGACAGCACGAACGAGAAATCGCCGTCGTGACGGGCGCTGACGAGCAGCGGAGCGCTGTCGCCGCCGTTCTCGCAGCTGCTCCAGGTCTGCGGCTTCGGCAGCGCCGCGGCGATGCGCACGATGCCGTTTTCGTCGCTGCGTCCCTGCCAGATCGGGCTCGCATCGCAGCCATCGACGACGCGCACGTCGGCGTTCGCAACCGGCTTGCCGCGATCGAGCGTGGTGACGAAGGCGAGCGAGGATTCGCGCCCCCATTTGAAATGCACGGACAGGTTGGTGACGAGCGCGGTGGTGGCGACATAGCGTGTCTTGCCCGGGCCGATCAGCGCTTCGCCGAGCCGCGGACTGGCGATCTCGACGACATGAAAGCCCGGTTCCCTGAGCGGAATGCCGACCACTTCGAAGGCCTTGCCGCCGACCGGCCGCTTGAACTCGAAGCTCGCGACCTCGCTGTCGCCCGCGAACACCGAATCGACGCCGGGCTGCACGAAACTGCGATCTTCCCAGCGCCCGTTCGCCGCGCGATGCACGCGCGCCATCCAGTCGATGACCTGCGCCTCGTCGTCGATGCGCTTGCTCTTGCCGCCGATGGCGAGTGCGTTCACCGGGTCTTCGATGTCGCGCAGCGTGACGGGCAAGACGCCGCCCTGCTTGAGCTCGAGAATGCCGAACTCGGACGGGAACTTGGCGAGTGGCGGCGCCGCGTCGGTGCCGATCGCGAGCGGAAAGCTGCCGGCGTTCGACAGCGGGCGTCCGGCGTCGTCCGCCAGATCGTCCGGCAACGCGACGCTGAGGCTCGCGCTCTCCGGAAACGGAGCCGCGAACTCGATGCGGTCGACCACCACTTCGCCGTCCTCGAAAGCCTTGGGTTCGAACGTCCTGCCGCCGCCTTCGATGCGAACTTTCGCCGCGAGCCTGGCCGGCACCGGCGCCGAGAAGCGCAGGCTCATCGGCAGCACCGGTACGCAGCCGGCCTGCGGATTGAGCCGGTCGCACGAAAAGCTTGCGGTGAACGCGGAGCGCGTCTCGAACTTGAGCACCTGGTCGGTCCGGGTCGCCGCGCCGCCGGCCGCCGCGATGCCCGCGCCCCAGACCAGGTCGACGCCCGAGGCATCGGGCAGTGGGCGCGCGCAACGCAGCAGCACCAGGCGCTGTTCGCGCTGAGCCGTCTGCTCGGTGGACAGCTTGGTCCAGGCGTCTTCGCCGTCATCGCGCAGCAGCCGCCGGTACTGGTAGCCGAGCTGCTCGCGCTGATCGAGCACGGCCTTGCGCTCTGCGCCTTCGAGCAGCTTGACGGGCAGGCGCTCGGACAGGTTGTCGACCGCGCACCAGGCGTGCTGCTCGATGCTTTCGCGCGTCGCCGGCGCGTCGAGCGCGAGCAGGAACAGCTGATCGGAGTCGATGCCGCTGGCGCCCTCGTAGGGCATCGAGCGGCGCACCGCCGGGCCGCCCGTGTCGAACGCGAATTCGCGCTTGCCGGTGATGGCCGCGCCGGCCTCGGTCTTCAGCTCGGCCTTGAGCTTGACGCTGCAGCGCAGTCCGGCGGGCAGGGTGTCTTCGAAGTCGTAAGCCCAGTTGCGTGCATCGACCCAGCGGCCGCTGCCCTTGGCGCCGCCGCAGGCGACGTCGGCCGGAGCGGGCAGGCGAGGATCGCCCATCGGCACCATGGCTTCGTCGAAGCCGATGGTGACTTGGGCGACGTCGCGGACGCTGCCCTGCGGGGATACGCGGGTGACGGTCGCGGCGCTGGCGGGGCTCGGGCCAGCCAGCAGGCCGACGAGGAGCAGGGCGGTGGGGACGAGGGCTGCGCGCATGTTCCTTTCCTGGAATCTGGTTGTTGTTTGTGGGAGCAAAGATAGCGTACGGGCACGCGCAATGGCTCGCCCGCCGGCGAGTCCGCCCGGCTCGTCAAAGCGCCGGGCTCGCCGCCGCAAGCCCGCCGAGCTCTACAACGAGCCCCCGCAAAGCCTCAACCCACCAGCACCCAGCGCTGCGAATCCGCCCACAGGGATGCAATCCGATGCAGGGTCTCGCTGCGGCCCAGAATGCCGAGCCTCGGATAAAGCGCCCGCAAGGGATCGCGCAGCGCGCCCTGATGCTCGATCGATTCGATCCGCGCGGCCGGGCATAGCCAGCGCAAGCTCAGCAGCGCCGTGCTGAGCGAACCGATCACGTGCGCCTGCTGCAACCACGGCGCGTAAGCCTCGATCGGCAGGCGCGGATCCCATTCGATCAGCTCGTCTCTCGGCGCGTCCAGCAACCACTCGCGACTGCGCGGGTGACGCTTGACCGCGACACGACGCCCGGCCGCGCGCGCTTCGGACAAGCGCTGCGACAGGGCCGAGCGCAGCGGCCGGTCGACCCTGAGCAGATGGTCATGCGGAAGCAGCAGGAGCTCGTCGATGGCCCGGGCCGGCGGCTCGCCGTCGCCGATGGTGCGAATCAGGCGCTCGCTGATCGAGCGCAGTTGCGGCGTCCGATACCACTCGGCGCGCAAGGCCCGGCGCGGCTTGCGCGACAGGCCCTCGTGCGCATGTTCCGGAAACGCGAGCCAGGCGCTCTGCGACCAGTTCGAGAGGCCGAGTGCGAGCGGCTTGCGATACCAGAGGCCGTAGCAGAGCCAGCCCCCGAGCGCTTCGAGCGCCTGGATCAAGGCTTCGGCCCGGCGTGGACGCAGGCTGACGAGACCGGAGTACGAAAAGCTGCCGTCGTCGAGATACACGCCGCGCGCACCGAAGCGCTTCTGCGCGATCTGCGCCGCGTACTGGAATTCCGCACGACGGTCGTTGCCGCCGACGACTTCGTCGGGCTCGCATTCGAGCACGAGCTTGCGCACGCGGCGCAGCACCGGACGCGTGCGCAGCACTTTATCGAAGACCGATTTGCCGATGCGCGGAAGCTCGACGATCCTGAGTCCGGGCTCGGCCAGGTGCGCGAGCGCATCGAGCCAGCGGTTCTCGCGACCCGGTCGCTGATCGATCAGCGCGAGCGTGCGACGCGCATCGCGATACGGGCCGAACAACAGGCCGAGCGCGCAGAACAGCTGCCACGGCGTGGAGACGAGCAACAGCACGCTTCGCGGCGCTTCGTGATCGGGTGGGACAGGCATGGCGCCGGACCGTCATTGCGGGATGGCGACTCTAGCGGCGCGAAGCGGCCTTGGAGTGCGCGATCGCGGCGGCGGCGCGATTGTTCTATCGATACACCCGATGCGCCTGGCCGCGCGAAGCCGGAAATGCCTCAGACCAGATGCGGCTTGGCCAGGTATTCCTGCGACTGCATCTCGCGCAGGCGCGATTGCGTGCGCTTGAACTCGAAGCGCAGTTTCTTGCCCGTGTAGAGCTGCTCCTGCGGAACCGCGGCGGCGATCAGCAGCTTGACGCCGCGGTCGTAGAACTCGTCGACGAGGTTGATGAAGCGGCGCGCGGAATCCTCGTGCTCGAAGCTCAGCTGCGGCACGCGCGACAGGATCACCGCGTGGTATTCGCGGGCGAGCTGGATGTAATCGGCGGCGGCGCGCGCGCTTTCGCAAAGCTCCGAAAAGTCGAACCAGGCGACGCCGTCGGCGCGGCGGCGCGCCTTCACCGGGCGGCCCTGGATCTGCAGGCTCACGTTCTCGACGCCCGGCTCGGGCGCGATCTCGCCGAACCATTGCGCGAGCTTGGCTTCGGCCTCGGCGTCGCTGCTGTCGAGATAGAGCTGCACGCGCGTGAGCGCGCGCAGGCGGTAGTCGACGCCGCCGTCGACGTTGAGCACCTTGAGGTTCTGCTTGAGCCGCTCGATCGCCGGCACGAAGTTCTGCCGCTGCAGGCCGTCCTTGTAGAGCTCGTCGGGCGCGCAGTTGCTCGTCGCGACGAGCGTGACGCCTTCGTCGAACAGGTATTGGGTGAGCTTGCCGAGGATCATCGCGTCGGCGATGTCGGAGACGTAGAACTCGTCGAAGCACAGCACGCGCACCTGATGCGAAATCTCGAGCGCGACGAGCTTGAGCGGATCGCGCTTGTGCGAGAAATGCCGGCGCCGCTCGTGCACTTCGAGCATGAAGCGGTGGAAGTGCGTGCGCTGCTTTTGCGCAAAGGGCAGCGAGTCGTAGAAGGCATCCATCAGATGCGTCTTGCCGCGACCGACGCCGCCCCACATGTACAGCCCTTCGACCTTGGGCCAGTGCAGGCGATCGCTGAGCAGGCGCTTCTTCGGCGGATTGGCGAGCAGCGCGCGCTGCACCTGGTCGAGCGCATCGACGGCGGCGGCTTGCGAGGCGTCGGCGACGAAGCCGCTCTTGGCGAGGTCCTGTTCGTAGCGTTGGCGCGGGGAGAGATTCGAATCGGTCATGTGCGGGTTCAGACGAGCTCGACGGGCTCGTCCTTGGGGATGGGAGAGGCGATGGGTGCGGCGGGCGGTTGCAGGTCGGGCTCGCCGCACATCGAAAGAATCTGCGCGCGTGCCGCATCGCGCAGCGTGGCGACATCGAGATCGGAGACGATCGGCTGGCCGATCTCCACATCGATCCAGCTCCAGCGCAGGCGCCAGCTGCCGCCGCCGAGCAGGCGCCGCGAGCCGCGGATGGCGACCGGAACCACCGGCACGCCGGCCTTCCTGGCGAGCAGGAAGGCGCCGTTCTTGAACGGCAGCAGGCCCGCTTCGGCCTTGAACGTGCCCTCGACGAAGATCGCCAGCGACTGGCCCTGCTGCAGCACCTTGAACATCTGCCGGGTCTGCATCGCCCCGGCGCGCGCGTTCTCGCGGTTCACGAACAGGTGCGCCATGCGCTTGAGCACGGCCCCGGCGTAAGGCCAGTTGGCGACCCCGTGCTGGATCACGAAGCAGAAGTCCGGAGGCAGCGCGGCCGTCATCAGCAGGCCGTCGTAGTAGCTCGCGTGATTGGAGACGACGATGCAGGGCGTCCGCGGCAGGTTTTCGCGCCCTTTGACGCTGAACGGAATGCCCATCAGCAGCAGCCCGAGCCGGGTGCCGAAGGCCCCGAGCCTGCGCCGGCGCTCCACGCCCGGCACCACCAGGATCAGCGGGCAGACGAGCAGGAAGGTGACGACGCAGAACACCAGAACCGAATAGACGCTGTGGAGCAGCCCGAACAGCGGGGCGAACAGGGACGGGGGGGCTTGGCGCATGGGGCGTCATTATAGGTTCAAGCCCAATGAGCCCACTCGCGGCGGCCGGCAGGGTGTTCCATGCGGGATATCGCCGTGAACAACGGAGCTTGTTTGGTGTCATCATTTCCGCCTTCGGCCATTGCCGCCGGCTCTTTGCTGTCCCACCCAGATGGATCGCGCTGTGATCAAACTCCGCTACTGCCTGTCGCTCCTGATTCTGTCCCTGGCCGCCTGCGCCCCGCCGGCGCCCGAAGCCGGCAAGCAGCAAGCCGCCGCCGAGCGCATCGACGTGGCGCCGGCGTCGGCGGGCGACATCGAAGCCGTCCGCAGCGCGATCAAGGCGCACGTCCCGGACCTCGACCCCGAGCACGTGCGCGCCACTCCGCTGCCGGGGATCTACGAGATCCAGATCGGCATGAACTTCGGCTACGTGACGGCCGACGGCCGCTACCTGATCGCGGGCGATCTGACCGATCTGCAGACGCGCAAGGAAATCACCGAGGATTCGCGCCGCGTGGCGCGCGCCACGCTGGTGTCGAACCTCGAGAAGGACGGCTTCATCGAATTCGCGCCCGAAGCGACCAAGGCCAAGTACACAGTCACCGTGTTCACCGACATCGATTGCGGCTTCTGCCGCCGCCTGCACAGCCACATCAAGGAGTACAACGACCAGGGCATCGCAGTGCGCTACGTGTTCTTCCCGCGCTCGGGTGCGGACACCGATTCGTTCTACAAGGCCGAGCAGGTCTGGTGCTCGGCCGACCAGAAGGGCGCGCTCACGCAGGCCAAGCTCGGCGCGCCGATCGCCGGCGACCGCTCGTGCAAGAACCCGGTCGCCGAGCAGTTGCAGGCCGCCGGTGACCTCGGCCTGCGCGGCACGCCGTCGATCATCCTCGCCAACGGCGACCTCGTGCCGGGCTATCGCCAGCCGGCCGAGCTGCTCAAGCTGCTGCAGGCCGCAGAGGCGACGCCGACGGGCTGACCCGCGGCATGCGGACGATGCCCCGCCTCGGCGGCTGGCTACGGACCTTGGCCGGCCTGCTTTGCACGCTGCTGGCCGCGAGTGCTCCGGCACAGCAGCCCGACCCCGAGCTCGAGCAGATTCGCGACAAGCTCGCCAAGAGCCTGCCCGACGTGCAGCGCCAGAACATCGTGCGCTCGCCGGCTCCGGGGCTGTACGAAATCCACCAGGCGCATGCCTTCGGCTATGTGACGGCCGATGGACGCTACCTGGTATCGGGCGACCTGATCGACATGCAGTCGGGCGCGCGCCTGACCGATCAGCGGCGCAACCAGGAGCGCCTGCAAAGCGTGCTCGACCAGGCCGGCAACGCGATCGTGTTCGCTCCGCCGCCGGGCCAGGCGCGGCAGTGGGTGACCATCTTCACCGACGTCGATTGCCATTACTGCAAGCTGCTGCACAAGGAAATCGACGCCATCAACGACGCCGGCATCGGGGTTCGCTATCTGTTCTTCTCCAAGGACGGCAAGCCGTCGCAGGCCTTCGACGAGGCGCAGAAAGTGTGGTGCGACGTCGATCGCCAGGGCGTGCTGAGCACCGCGCTGCTGACCGGCAAGCTGCCGCGCCGGGCGGCCGGTGCTTGCCCGAACCCGGTCGAGAGCCAATACGAGCTCGCCAAGGCGATGGGCCTGCGCGGAACGCCCGCCACCATCCTGCCCGACGGCAGCGTGCTGTACGGCTTCGTCAAGGCGCGCGAATTCGTCAAGCAGGTCGACGAGCATCCGGCGCGCTGAGCGCGCTGCGCGCGTGGACCGGCGATTCAGTCGCCGGCCATTGCGTCTCTCCTACGGTTCGGCAACGGAGGGGACGACACGATGATGGAGCGGATCAAGGACCGCCTGCGGCGCTTCAAGCAAAGCGCACCGGGGCACCGCTTTCAGGATCAGCATGCAGACCGGCGCGAGGCGCACAGCAGCGCCTTCGGCCGGATGTTGCGCCTCGGAGCGGGCATCGTCGTCACCGTGGCCGGCATCATCGCGATGCCGGCGCCCGGGCCTGGGATGCTGATCACCGCGTTCGGGCTCGTGATGCTCGCGCATGAATCGCTGGTGGTGGCCAGGCTGCTCGACGCGGCCGAAGTCAAGCTGCGGCCGATCGCGCTCGGCGCGCTGGCCTGGTGGAAGCGGCGCGGCACGGGCGCGCGGATCGCGCTGGGTGCGCTCGCGCTGGTGATCGCCGGAGCTTGTGTGCTGATCGGGCTCAAGCTGATGCAGGTCGTGGCCTGAGAAAAGACCAGGTCGTCATGCCTTCGAGACGAACTGCTTGCGTAGCGGTCGTCGGACGATAGCGGCTCGTTCCGAGGGTGCGGTGCCTGGGCCGATGAGCGCCTATTGCGTGAGGTCTTCCGGCGCAACCGGTCCGCAGATATCCGGCCGGGACTGGATCTGAACACAGGCCTGCTTGGCCGAATCGAAAGCGGCATCCAGTTCGGTCAGGCGCTTCTTGAAAGCCTCGGCGTTCGCGCATTCGCGCAAGGCGTTCGCCTGTTGGCTGGTTCCCCACATGACGGCTTGCAACATGGGCGTCGCCGTGCCGATCTGTTTGCCGGCGGGTGTTTCAAGGAAGCGTGCAAGACGCTGGTCGATCTGTTCGAGTGTGCTGTTGATCGAAGCCGATTGCGCTGCTCCGCATTCCGCCACGGCAGCTGGCGACGGTGAAGCTGAGGCGGCGGAGGCTCCTCCGGAAAGTTCATTCTTGCGTGCCTCGAAGAAGCAAATCTGCATGCGTTTCTTGGCGACGCCTTCCTGATAGGTTTCGGGGCTGAACCGGTTGTCGCAACAGCCCCCTTGATACGGCCTCGCCTGGAAGGTGTCGAGTTCGACCTGATCTTTCTGCATGAATTTGGCGAGACTCTCGATCACCGCTTGGGCATCACGCGCATTGCGGATGTTGCGAGTGTCCGCGATGTGCCAGGCAATGCTGTCGTTGGTTTCTGCTCCCGAAAAATAGTGGTTCCTCCACATATCCTCCCGCTCCTGGACGTATCGGGAGGGCAGGCTCGAGCGATTCTTTGGAGGGATGTCTTTGTCGACGACGGCCTGCAAGAAAGCTTCCTGCTCCTGCACACAATCCGACTGCGAGACAGCCCAGGCGTGGCTGGCGGATGCCGCCAGGAAAATCGCCGCTAAAACGCGCGCCGGTTGGATTTTCATTTCGCGCTCTCTTTCATGCGCTTGATGAGCGCATCCAGATTCGGGCTGCTCACGGGTTTGCGCGCCTGACTGGCCGCCGTCACTTCCTGCTGGCGCGCGGTGGCTAGCAGCGTCTTGCGCTGGGCTTCGGCAGCGACGCGGTGCTGTTGTTCTGCTGCGAGCCGTTCCGCCTCGGCTTTTTGAGATTGGTACTCCGCCGTCAACGGCCCCAGCAAGCGTTCCGCCGGTTGCTTGGCAGACGCGACCTCAGCCGCGTGTGCACGCTCCAGCTCGTCGAAGGCGGCGACCAGCGGCGCGGCGAGCTTCTGCCACAGCTCGAGGCATTTGCGCGGCTTGCAGTAATGATGGGTCTTGCCATCCCCGTAATTCCCGGTCGGCGATTGGCGTGACTCCTGGATGCACGGCTCATCGTGGTGGTTCGAGTCGGACTTCTTGAGTGCTCCGCATTTCGAGACCAGGGCGAAGTTCACGTACTGGCTGGCATCCTGCGGCGTACGCGTCACCGACAGCGATTCCTGATCTTCCCAGGGCTCCTTCGGCTCCCGGCTGCTGATGCTGCGCGAGTAGCCCTCGCCATTCCACGCGATGGATTCGCGCCGGCTTCCGGCGTAGACGTTCTTGACGCCGTACATCTGCGTGAACGTGCGCCCGATGGGTCTGCCGTCCAGCATCCACATGTCGGAGTAGCCGATGAGTTCGCCGTTGTCTCTGAGGTAGATCAGCCGGCCCGGGCCAAGGGCCAGACCATCAGCGCAAACTCCATCCCATACGCTCTGTTTCGCCGCATCGATGGCGCCCTGCCGGTATTTCGGATCGACTCCGCCGAGTGCGATCCGCCCGCAACCATCGGCACCGCGCAGGATCTCTTCGCCGGTCTGAAATTGGATTGAGCCTGTCGTGACCGAGCGCTTTTGGCGGGTTGCGGCACTGAGCGTCGCGGGGACGGTGCGAACGGTGACGGGTTGCGCCGCGGTTACCTTGCTTCCGTTATTCGCGAGTTCTGGCGGCAGCGAAACTTCTACCCCCGCATTGAGCAAATTGTTCAACCTGTCCCGCGCGCCAGGGTAATTGTGTTCAGCCGCTTTTTGGTACCACCAGGCGGCATATGAGTCATTCCTTTCAACACCCGAGCCGCTTTGATACATACGACCAAGGCTCGTTTCGGAAGGAGGCGCGCCCTGCATTGCGGCCTTTCTGTACCAATAAACCGCTTTTGAGAAATCACGGCGTGTGCCCCAGCCGTTCTCATACATGTAAGCAAGTACATCCTGCGCAGATGCGTCGCCTTGTTCGGCCTGGTTTTCCAGAATGGGAAGGGCGACGGTGTAATCGCCGCGGTTGAAGGCGTCCAGACCTTCTCGCACGGTCGCTTCGCGGGTTAGAACGCCGTCTTCTGTTCCGTTCTCCTGCAACTTCGTCCCGGCCCCCGCCATGCGCGGCAACAGGCAAAGACAGCACGCCAACGCAAGCCACCACGACATTTTGCTCATGCGACGCCCCCGCGCCTCTAGCCCCACGCCTGATCGTATCCCAAGGGAAGACGGAAAAATCGCGTGCAAAACAATTAAAGGCGCAGACCACGGTATCGAGCTTCAGCGCGCTCCGTAAGCATCGTCGCAGAGCCGGTGCAATTCGTCGAAGGCGTCCTTGAGCTTCGGCAGATCGTCCGGCTCGGGGGCGAGCACGGGCGTTTCGCTCAAGTGGCTGGAGCTCACCACATCGCCCGGATTGGTCACCTGCATGTCGATGCAGTTGAGCCGCGACTGGCAGTACAGGCCCAGCGAGCCGGTTCCCATCCAGAGCGGGATCACGTCGGCCAGCGGAACCTCCTGCCGGACCACCTGGCCGCCTTCGATCGCCTCGCGACGGATCTCCAGGTCGCAGCCGTTGCGCGAGAAGCGATAGCTCCACAGGAAGTAACGCCCGCTGCGGCTCCAGCCTTCGCCGCTCTGGCGATTGAGCTTTTCGAGCACGAAGCGGTTGGCGTCGCGGCGCGCCTCGGACGTCGAGTCGCGGCTGCCGAAGCCGGTGATCGTGACGAAGACCAGGCCGATCAGCACGAGCGAGGCGAGCGCTCTCATGTGGCGGACTCCGCGGCCAGGGCTTCGAGCCTGGCCTGGCGCTCGTTCGGCGACAGCGCGCCGAGCCGGGCGGCGGCCTCGTAGAACGCGGCCCAGTCGCGATTCTGCTCGCGCCAGAGCGCGGCGAACGCCGGCACCCACTGGTCGTAGAGGCCGAACGGCAGCAGGCGCGCGTTGTTGAGCGGTTCGGAAAACCAATCGTCGTAGCCCGCGTAACCGCCCCAGGTTTCATCGCGCAGCACGCGATAGCGCGCCCGCAGGTCGTCGAACACCGCCTGCTTGGCCTGGCGCATCGCATCGGCTTCGAGCGGCTGGGCGTAGAGCGCCTGCAGCTGCTCGCGCGTCGCCAGGATCAGCTCGACGAACTGGTGATTGCGCTGCTCGCGGCGCAGCTCGGCGGACTCGTCGATGCCGGGCACTTCGTTGAGTGCGAGATAGTCGCGACGGCCTTGCTCCTCGACGAAGCTCGCGAAGGATTCGTTGAACGCGGTGTCGTTCTTCACGTAGAGCCGCTGGTGCGCGAGCTCGTGGAACAGCGTGCCGATCAGGTGCGCATCGGACCAGCGCATCATCGTGTTGATGACCGGATCGTCGAACCAGCCGAGCGTCGAATAGGCCGGCACGCCGCCGACTTCCACTTCATAACCCTTGCTCTTCAACTTGGCGGCCTGCGCTTCGGCTCCGGCCCGAGAAAAGTAGCCGCGATACGCCAGGCAACCGGCGATCGGAAAGCAGGACTCGACCGCGGCGAGCGAGAACTCCGGCGTCGCGAACACGTTCCAGACCACGTAATCTCGCTTGAGATCGGCGTACAGCGTATAGCTGCCGTTGTCGGGCAGGTGCAGATACTCGGAGGCGAAGCGGCGGGCCTGCTGGAGCTGGCTCAGGCGTCCGCGCAGCTTGGGGTCGCGATTGGAGTCGCCGACGATGCCGGCGATCGGCTCGCGGCTCGACAGCAACTGCATCTGCCCACGCGCAAGCTGCCAGTAATAACCCGCAGTGGTGCAGCCGGTCAGTCCCAGGCACAGGCAGCCGGCAAGAAGGAGCGAACGCATGGCCGTGATTTTAGCCGGGCCGCCGCAGAGCCTGGGCATCCGATCGTAACGGGGACCGCCGCCGGCCAGCGCCGCTCAGCCTGCCTTGTCGAGCCAGACTTCGAGGCCCTGGGCATTGAGATCCATGTCCATCGCGAGCCAGTCGCGGGCGAAGGCCTCGCTGGCCGGCGCATGCTTTTCGCGCAGGGCTTCGAGGCTGTGCTCGAGCAGGGCGGCCTTGAGTGCCCGATGACGTGCGTCGCCATCCGCTGCGCCGCCACCCAGTCCGCGGGCGAGGCGCTGGTAGTCGCGCAACCCTTGCCGCAGTTCGGCGGCGAGTTGAACCACATTCTCGACGCAGCCGTAATGCGTCAGGTACATGCGCTGCGGATCGAACGATAGATAGCGGTCGAGCGTCTGCTCCCAGGCATCGGGCTCGAACTGCACGGGCGTGGTCGTCGGCAGCAGAAATGCCCCGGCCGGACCGTCGAAGACGCGATACGACAGGCCGAAGGTATCGCCCGTGAAGAAACCGCGGCTCTGCGCGTCCCAGACCGAGAAGTGATGGCGTGCATGGCCGGGCGTATCGACGAACAGCAGCTCGCGATCGCCCAGGGCGACGCGAGCGCCATCGTCGGCCTCGATCACGCGCGAGGACTCGATCGGCAATATCTCGCCGTACATCGCGCGCACCACTTCATCGCCGTAGACGGCGGTTGCACCGGCGATGAGCTTCGACGGATCGATCAGGTGCCGGGCTCCGCGCGGATGCACGACGAGCCTGGCCTGCGGCAGTTCGCGCATCAGCAGGCCGGCGCCGCCGGCATGGTCCAGATGCACGTGGGTCGGAATCAGATAGCGAATCTGCTCGCGGCGCAGGCCCAGCGATTCGATCGTCGCGAGCAGCCCGGGCACGCCGGGCGAAGTGCCGCACTCGATCAGCGCGGCCTCGCCCTGGTGTTCGATCAGGTAGCAGCAGGCCAGCCCGGGCCTGTCCTGCAGCGTGTCGATGCAGTGAATGCCGTGGCCGAGGTCTTCGGCCTCGCGAATCGCCGACAGATTCATGATGGGCGGGCCTCAGCGTGCGGCAGCGGTGGGCGGTGCCGCATCGCTGCTGTTGGCGGCCGGGCGGCGCACGAGGTCGACCAGGTCTTCGCGGCGGTAGATGCCGAGCTTGCGGTAGATGCGCGAGGCATGGTTGGCGACCGTCGATACCGCGATGTCGTACTGGCGCGCCACGCTCTTGAAGGTCTTGCCGTTGCCGAGCGCGCGCGCGATCTGCTGCTCGCGCGGCGACAGACCATCGAGCGGCAGCGGCTTGCGCGCATACATCTGGAACACGCCGCCGAGCGGAGAGACGCGGAAATGCAGTGGGCCGAGGACGAAATCGGCGGTGCCGTCGAGTTCGAGGTTGGGCAGGGCGAACGGCAGCTCGGTGAAGTCGGGCGAACCGTCTTCGGCGGCGACCAGCTCGCGGAAGCGCTTGCTCGCCGCATAGATCACGCCGCCCGAATCGATCACCGCGGCGGTGCCGCGGTTGCTGCGCCCGAGCGCGAGCAGCCACTCGTCGCGCTGAATGTACTGGTGCAGCGACAGGCTTCCGGCCTCGACCAGATGCCCGACCGCGCGGCTCAGCAGAGCGGGGGGCTGCGTGTTGCCGCGAAAGTAGACCAGCACCACGCTGTCGAGCGCAGTCTTGCGATGCGAGTAGCGCTGCACTTGCACGCGCACGGTGTCCGCGAGCTTGGGCGACTGCAGCTCGGAAGGAACCGGCGAGAGCAGCTTTTCGACGAAATCGCCGGACTTGGTGAGCTTGGTCACCGTCGAGCGGCTGATGCCGAGCTCGGCCGGGAATTCGGTGAACTCGCCGATCACGCTGCTGTGCGACAGCGTGATCCAGACCGCGCCCGAGGCGCCGGCCCATTCGCACAGCGCCGACAGCCCGCAATTGCGGAACTCGGACCACTCGCTGATGACGGCCTGGCCGTAGAAGTCCTGGATCAGTTCGTCGAAACGAGACTCTCTGACGCTCTCGGGCGTGCTCATCTGCAATCCTTGCGTGTCGGGTGGTTCCGAAGACTTCACAGACCAAAAACTGGCGCTAAACCAAAGCCTTCGGTCGTCTGAAGATCAACTTGTAGATATACCGGTAGATATACCACAGACCACGGCGACTCCGGGCCCGATCGATGGATCAGCGTGTGCCGGTGCGCGGCACCCGGAACCAGGCCGCATAGAGCGCCGGCACGAACAGCAGGGTCAGCAGCGTCGCCGCGATGAGCCCGCCCATGATCGCCACCGCCATCGGGCCGAAGAATTCCGAGCGCGACAGCGGAATCATCGCCAGCACCGCGGCCGCGGCGGTCAACACGATCGGCCGCAGGCGGCGCACGGTGGCATCGACGATGGCGACCTGCGGCGGGTGGCCATCGGTGATGTCCTGCTCGATCTGGTCGACCAGGATCACGGTGTTGCGCATGATCATGCCGGCCAGCGCGATGGTGCCGAGCATCGCGACGAAGCCGAACGGCTTCAGCAACAGCAGCAGCGCCACGGCGACGCCGATGATGCCGAGCGGAGCGGTCAGGAACACCAGCACCGTACGCGAGAAACTCTTGAGCTGGATCATCAGCAAGGTCAGCACGCAGAGCAAAAACAGCGGCATGCCAGCGTTGACCGAAGCCGATCCCTTGCCGCTGTCCTCGACGGTGCCGCCGGTTTCGATGCGATAGCCGCGCGGCAGCTCGATCTTCTGGATCTCGGGCAGCAGCTGGCTCACCACCACCGGGGGTTGCACGTTGGCGTAGATGTCGGCGCGCACGGTCACGGTCGGGATGCGGTCCCGGCGCCAGAGAATGCCGGGCTCGAAGCTCTGCTCGATCTGCGCGAGCTGGGCCAGCGGCACCGAGCCGCCCGCGGTCGGAATCGACAGCGAGCCGAGCAGGTTCAGATGCTTCTGCTCGGCCACCGGGCCGCGCAGGGTGATCGGGATGAGCTTGTTCTCCTCGCGGAAATCCGACAGCTGCGCGCCGTCGAGCGAGCCCGAAATGGTCTGCGCGATGTCGGACGAAGTCACGCCGAGCGCGCGCGCACGGTCCTGGTCGACCTTGACCTTGATGACCTTCGACGGCTCGTAGCTGTCGAGATGGATGCCGGCCGGGTAGGGATTGGCGCGGAAGATCGCGGCCACCTTTTCGGCGATCTGCTGCGCCACCGCGCGATCCGGCCCCATGACGCGGAACTGCAGTACGTAGCCGACCGGCGGGCCGTTCTCGAGCCGGTTCACGCGCCAGCGCAGGTCCGGGAACGCCAGCGGCAGCGCTTCGAGCAGCTTGGCTCGCAGGGCTTCGCGGGCCTTGATGTCATGCGTGTTGATGACGAACTGCGTGAAGCTCGCGGCGGGCAGCTGCTGATCGAGCGCCAGATAAAAGCGCGGCGTGCCGGAGCCGACGTAGGCCACGAAGTTCTCGATGCCCTCCTGCTTCTTGAGCAGGGCTTCGAGCCGCTTGGCGGCCTCGTCGGTCGCATCGAGCGAAGCGCCTTCGGGCAGCTTCAGGTCGACGAGCAGCTCGAGCCGCGTCGACGACGGGAAGAACTGCTGCGGCACCATGCCGAACAGCACGATGGCGCCGACGAAGATGCCCAGCGTCGCCACGATGGTCGTCCAGCGCGCATCGACGCAGGTTTGCACGGCCTTGCGAAACGCGCGGTACATGCGCGTGTCGTAGATGTCGTGATGCTGCTCGTCCTCGGATTTGCGGAACGCATGCTCGGGCAGCAGGTAGTAGCCGAGCAGCGGCACGAACACCACCGCCGCGATCCACGACAGCAGCAGCGCGATCGTCACCACCTGGAAGATCGAGCGCGTGTATTCGCCGGTGCTCGACGCGGCGGTGGCGATCGGCAGAAAGCCCGCCGCCGTGATCAGCGTGCCGGTGAGCATCGGGAACGCGGTGCTCGTGTACGCGAAGGCCGCGGCCTTGAGCCGGTCGTAGCCTTGCTCGAGCTTCACCGCCATCATCTCCACCGCGATGATCGCGTCGTCGACGAGCAGGCCCAGCGCGAGTACCAGCGAGCCGAGCGAAATCTTGTGCAGGTCGATGCCGAACTGGCGCATGGCGACGAACGTCGCCGCGAGCACCAGCGGAATCGTCAGCGCGACGACCAGGCCGGTGCGCACGCCGAGGCTGATGAAACTCACTGCGAGCACGATCGCCACCGCCTCGATCAGCGCATGCGCGAACTCGTCGATGCCACGCGTCACCGCACGCGGCTGGTCGGCGACGCGCGACAGCTCCATTCCGAGCGGAAGGCCTGCGCGAATGTCCTCGATCTCCGCATCGAGCGACTGGCCGAGCCGGATGATGTGCCCGCCTTTTTCCATCGACACCGAAATGCCGAGCGCGCTCACGCCGTTGACGCGCATGCGCGTGGCCGGCGGGTCTTGATAACCGCGATAGATGTCGGCGATGTCGCCGAGCCGCACGCTGCGCCCATCGGCCGCGATCGGCAGGTTGCGCAGGTCGTCGACGGACTGCAGTCGCCCGCTCACGCGGGTATAGATGCGCTCGAGCGGCGTGTCGAAACTGCCGGTCGCGACGATCGCGTTCTGCGACTGCAGGGCGTTGACGACGCTCGTGAGCGGAATGCCGAGCTGGCCGCGCTTGGCGTTGGCGAGGTCGACGAACACGCGCTCTTCCTGGGTGCCGAGGAAATCGACCTTCGCCACCTGCGGCACGCGCAGCAGACGATCACGAATGCGATCGCCGTAGTCCTTGAGCTCTTCATAGCTGAACTCGGGGCCGGTCAGCGCGTAGATGTTGCCGAAGGTGTCGCCGAACTCGTCATTGAACAGCGGCCCGACGATGCCCGCGGGCAGGCGTCCGCGAATGTCGCCGATCTTCTTGCGGATCTGGTAGAACGATTCCTGCATCGCCGAAGGCGGCAGGTCGTCGCGGATGATGATGGTGACCACCGATTCGCCGGGACGCGAGTAACTGCGCACGAAATCGAGCGTCTCGAGCTCGAGCAGCTTTTCTTCGATGCGATCGGTGACCAGGCGGTCCATCTCGTCGGCGCTCGCGCCGGGCCAGTAGGTCTGGATCACCATCACGCGGAACGTGAACGGCGGATCTTCGGATTGGCCCAGGCTGGTGTAGGCGCGCACGCCCATCACCGCGAGCAGCACCATGAAGAAGATCACCAGCGGGCGGTTGGCGAGCACCCATTCGCTCAGGTTGAAGCGCATGGCGGCGGTTCCTTAAAGACCGACCGGCGCGCTGCGATCGATCGCCTTCACGGCCATGCCCGGAAGCAGCAGGTGCACGCCGGCCGAGATCACCTGATCGTCGGGCTTCAAGGGGCCGCGCACGATCGCGTCGCGCTCGAGAAACTGCAGCACTTCGACGTTCACCGGCTGCGCCGTGAGCGGATCGCCCTGCGCGCGCCAGATCGTCGGCTTGCCGTTGATCTCGGTGACCGCCGTCAGCGGCAGGCGGAACGAGCCGGCGACCGCGGAGGCTCCGACGATCACGCTGGCGGTGGTGCCCAGGCGGATGTCGTCGTCCGGATCGACGATGGTGATGCGCGCCTCGTGCGTGCGCAGCTGCGGATCGGCCGAGGCGGATACTTCGCGAATGCGGCCTTGATACCGCTTGTCCGGCAGGCTCCAGAGCGTGACCGTGAGCGTGGCCGAGTTACGCAGTGCGGCGACCGCGCCGCCCTCGGGCACGGTGATGCGCACCTCGCGCTCGCCGTCACGCGCGAAGTTGAGCACCGCCTGGCCGGCGGCGACGTTCTGGCCGACTTCGGACAGCAGTTCGGTGACGGTGCCCGGCGCGTCGGCGACCAGGCTCGTGTAGCCGGCCTGGTTGCGGATCACCGCGAGCTGCGACTTGGCCTGATCGAGCCGGGCCTGCGCGGCCTCGGCCTCGTTGCGGCGCAGGTCGACCAGCGACTGGCTCACGAAGCCCTTGGCGAGCAGGTCTTCGTGGCGCTTGTACTCGCTCTTGGTCAGCCGTGCCTCGGCTTCGGCGGCTTTGACCGCCGCGTTGGAGGCTTCGACATTGAGCCTGGCGTCGATCGGATCGAGCACCGCGAGCACGGCGCCCTTGTCGACGTGCATGCCGATCTCGGCGCGACGCTCGATGATCTTGCCGGCGACGCGGAACGACAGCGCCGACTCGACGCGGGCGCGCACGGTGCCCGGATAGGCCTCGCCGGCGAGCGCATCGAGCCCGGCCGGCTTGACCACGGCGACCGGCCGAGGCGGGGCGGGCGGGGCCTCTTTGTCGCCGCAGGCGCTCAGGCTCAGGATCAGGGTGAACGCCAAACTCAAACCGGCCGCCGTGTGCGGGCCGAAGCTGCGGTGCATGAGGTCTCCCATTCGCGGCCGGCGGCCGCCCACTCATTTCTGAACTTGATAGTACATTAAGTGAATGTCACGCTGCCCATCCCCCCCCTCAAAGCCCGTCACGCCCGAGCGCGAAGCCCCTTCGCGCGGCCGTCCCAAGGACCAGGACAAGCGTCTGGCCGTGCTCGAATCCGCCAAGACGCTGTTCTCCCGCGACGGTCTCGAATCCACCAGCATGGAGGCCATCGCCAAGCTCGCGGGCGTCTCCAAGGTGACGCTGTACAGCCACTTTGTCGACAAGGACGAGCTGTTTCGCGAGGCGGTCGAACAGGTGTGCCGGGCGCACACGCCCGACACGCATTACGAGTTCGCTGCCGGCCAGAACCTGCGCGAGCGCTTCACGATGATCGCGGAAGGCTTCTTCGACCTGATCATCGGCGAAGACTCGCTACAGCTGACGCGGCTGATGGCGAGCAGCCCCGAGCGACATCGCAAGCTGTCGGCCCTGTTCTGGCAGGCGGGCCCCGAAAAGACCATCGCCCTGCTCGCGAAGATGCTCGTCGCCGCCACCGACAGCGGCGAGTTGCAGGTGACCAACCCGGCCGAAGCCGCCTCGCAGTTCTTCTGCCTGATCAAGGGGCCGTATCACCTGCAGATGCTCGTCGGCGCGATCGAAGCCGTGCCCGCCGCCGAGCGCCGGCAGCACATCGATGCTTCGGTCGACGTGTTCTTGCGGGCGTATTCGAAGGCGGGCGGCAGGCGCTAGCGGAAGTCCGCCTCACGAGTGGGCGGACCTGCGTAGAGTTATCCCAAGCCGGCGCTCAGGCCAACTCGGCCCTTTCGAGCCCGAATGCCTTGTCGAGCGAGCCCGGCACGTTGCGGAACGCGATGTTGAGCCGATTCCAGAGATTGATGATGCCGACCGCGAACGTCAGGTCCGACAGCTCCTTCTCCGAGAACTGCTCGAGCGCGGCGGCGTAATCGGAATCGGAGACGCCATGCTCGCCGAGCCGGGTCAGCGCCTCGGTCCAGGCCAGCGCCGCGCGTTCGCGCTCGCTGAACAACGGGGACTCACGCCAGATGGCGACGTGGTGCAGGCGCAGTTCGCGCTCGCCGCCGATCTTGGCCTGCTTGATATGCATGTCGAGGCAGAACGCGCAGCCGTTGAGCTGCGAGGCGCGGATGTCGACCAGATACAGGATGCCGCTTTCGATGCCGCTGGCCTTGACGCCCATGCTCAGCGTACTGAGTTTCTTGAACAGGTCCGACGATTGCTGCATGTAGTTGAGGCGAGGTGACATGGCGATGCTCCATTGATGAATGAGGACTTCACTCACCAGACGGGGCAGCCTCCGCGTTTGTGACATCGACCGTTCGCAGCCCGAGCTTCGATGCGATGCGCCTGAGCTTGTCCGGGTTGCGCTGCACGAGCATGCGGGTCACGCGCTGGCCGTCGGTCTCGATGCTCTCGACCGAATGCAGGCAGTCGCCGACGATGCGCAGCAGCGCCCATTCGCCGTTGACGAGCGCCGGCTCCAGGCGCTGCAGTCCTGCCGCGCGACGCATGGCCGCGATGAACAGCTTCACGAGCCTCCAGGCGCCGATCATCGGCCGGCCGAAGCTCGACACCTTGCCGCCGCCGTCGCCGATCAGCTCGGCATCTTCGGCGAGCAGCGCCTGCAAGGCGGTGGTGTCTCCACGCGAGAGCGCGTCGGCGAAACGATCGAGCAGGCGGCGGTGCACTTGGGGCGAAACGCTCTGCCGCTGCTTGCCTTCGCGCAGCTGCGTCTTCGCCCGGCTCACGAGCTGACGCGACGCGGCCTCGGTCTTGCCGATGCAGCGTGCCACTTCGTCGTAGCCGAGATCGAACAACTCGCGCAGCACGAAAGCGGCGCGCGCATCGGGCGTCAGTCGTTCGAGCAGCGCGAGAAACGCGATCGAGACCTCATCGGCGCGCTCGGTGGCTTCTTCGGGCGTCGGCTCGTCGCTGAGCGTCGGCTCGGGCAACCAGAGGCCGAAATATTCCTCGCGCTCGTTCTTCGCCAGGCGCAGCCGGTCGATCGCGAGCCGAGTGGTCACCGTCACGAGCCAGGCTTCGGTGGATTCGAGCGTGGCCCGCGGCGCCTCGTACCAGCGCAACCAGGCGTCCTGCACCACCTCCTCGGCCTCCGCGACCGAACCGAGCATGCGATACGCGATGGCTTGCAGGCGGGAGCGGTGGCGATCGAAAGCGAGTAGCGAAGCGTCCATGTGGGCGCTCAGGGTTTGGGTGAAGTGCAGTAGGCCTCGACGCTGGCCTGGCTGGCTTCGAAGCCCTGCGCCTGCGCGAGCTCCCATGGGCGCTCGCAGCGAGCGGACTTCTCGCACCACAGGTAGCCAGCGGACGGAATGCAGCCGTGAGCGTCGCGATCGGAACCGGGCATCGGCGGGCGAGGCGAGTCGGCGCTTGCTGTGGGCTGGACGGTCGCCGGTTTGTGGCAGGCGGCGAGCCATATCGTCAGGGCGAACGCAGCAATTAGAGCGCGCATACAGGAGGGTAGTTAGACGAAGCAGCTTTGGTCAGATAGATGGTCGTCAACCAAGATCGTCTGGCTCCCAGCGCCGATAGACAACATGTTCGAGCGGGACTAGGCTGTTAGGAAAAGGAGCGGATACATGCTGCTCGTCAAGATTCCAAGGTCCGGGAAAGTCCGCAATCACCTCCGTGGCAGCACAAGAACCACTTTCTCGCACTGCACCCTTAGTATCGCCATCGTACTCAAAACGGACGCGAACTATGCATGCGCGTTCGTCGACCTCGATGGATGCCTGACGCAGTTGAGGATGGACTTCGCCCTGCAGGGCGCGGACCAACGACAGCACGAGCGACTGGTGGGATGTGGGGCTATGCATGTGATTCGCTTCACCACTTCATCATCGGCGCGGGGTTGAAGGGGTGCCGAACAAACCAGCTCAAGGCCGTGCGCACGAGCATCTTGTGAAAGCCAGCGTTTGGATACTGGGCCTTGACCTCGCGCACGTAATTCCTCGAAAGACCGAACTTGACGAGGCCTAAAGAGAAATCGACAAGGTCCGCCTGGCGAAACGCTTCAACGAGCGGGTAACGCGTATCCGTATACGGGCGAAGCTTGTGATGCTCGGTGATCAGCAGGCTGACTTCCTCGGCCCAATGCTGGAGGGCCCCGAGCTTTCAGGCACTCCATCGCCGGCGGCACGGAAGGCGGCAGATAGTCCATCGTCCTGGCTGTCCACAGCCCGATGTCGTGATAGCAGGCCGCAATGGCCACTTTTTGCCGTTCTTCGTCGGTGCAATGCCGAAGCGCGAGACAGAACGTGACCATGCGATGGCAGTGATTGCTGTAACCCTGGAAGTCGGAGCCGATGACGACTTTCCAGGGTTCAAGCAGGTCGGTTAAAAGCTGATGGGGGTCAGCGTTCGTCATTGCATTGAACTCTTGTCGAATGTGTCCGTGTTAGCGGGGTTGAACCCAGCCCAAGGATACCGACCAAGAATCGAGCGATCTTCATGCTGCCCAACGCCTAGCTTCAGCCGCGGCCCGGCTGGAGCGGCGAAGCCGCGGAGGCCGGGACGTCGGCTGGAAGCGATGGTTGGGCAGCAGCTCGCATAACTGTGGCTCCGGCCGGCAAAAAGCGAGGTACCTTGGCCTCAAGTAGACGCACTAACCCTGGGTCCATGAATTCAAACTCATCCGGTATCTCCAGGCAGACTATCCGCTTTCCGTTCAAGGCCGCGCGAAATTTCTTCTGTAGCTTGTTCCGATGAGCACGCTCCATGACGAAGATGATATCTGACCATCGAAGCAGTTCCGCCGTAACAGGGTTGTTTGCATCGTGGTTTGTGCCTGCTGACGAAACCTCGATGCCGCTATACGACGAGAACACCTGCTCTGCAGTTGGGCTGCGAAGTCGATTTTGGCTGCAGATGAAGAGGACGTTTTTCATGCTGCCCAACGCTCGGAGTTAAGCCGCATGCAGGCGAGCTGCGGCGTGAATCTCGGGCTGCTGTTGCGGAGCATGTCGGCTTGAACTCCTTGTTGGACCGTGGCGCTGCTTCAACAACGTGGAACCGTAGGTCTGCGACTGCATCGTGATTGTAATCGCGGACTTATCCAGCCAGCCCGCCCCCGCAAGGGCGCGGCTGTGGAGAAGTCGCGGCGTGCGTCTACAGCGTCCAGAACTTCTGTACGGAAACCTCGTATCAGGCGAAAGCTCGGGCGTCCGGGAGGCCTCGAAGCCGGCCACGCGCAAGGATGAGCATGGCCCGGCTACGGGCATCACGGCGCCGTCAGGCGCCTGGGCTTGTCATAGATTCAACAACTTCCTCAGGCTTGCCAGAAACCTCGCAAGAATGCGGCCTGCAGCGGTGTTTCAGATGGGAAAGTACGGTGGCGTATCGTGCCGGTAAATGCGGGGTTTGATGCGCTCGTCGGGCCTGGGTCCAACGCTTGGGCTCAGGCGCGGCGAAGCCGTCGCCTGCAGCCCCTTGTTGGACGCGAATGCTCATATGGACTCAGCGAAGCCGGTTATCTGGTCCTGCCCCTCTGTTGAGAGGTACACGTTCCAGTACTTGAGACCACTAGGCTCGATGCCACGCACCCCGAGCCGCACGTTGAAGCCCGCGTACTCATGTGGCTGATTAACTACTCCGAGAACCTCCGAGTCGGAAGCAAGCTGCACTAGCACTGAGAACGGCTCCGGCACTGCAACAGGTCTTGTGCCTGGGCCCTGGAACCAACCCCAACCATATATGGGCTTGAAGCTTGGCATGCGCGCTTTTACGTCCAACGCGGAGTTAAGCGGCGGCCCGCGAGCTGCCGTTGCAGAACCCAAAGCGGTTTCGGGGCCGTCCGCTTGAACGTCTGATTATAGCGCAACGAATGCCAGCTACGCGGCACCACTGAGAAAACCGACGTGAGCTGGCCGAACCGCACCAGACCAAACGACCGCAACAGCAATGCCAGAAACCCAGCTGCAAGCGACGAGCACAACGGCAAACTCAGGGCGCTTGCAGAGCCGAGCTGAAACTGGCTTCGCTGCAATCTTGGAAGATGCGCCATGTCGGTGACTTTGAGCACGTTATGCCTTTGCGTCTTTGCCGCTATAACGCCGGCGCTCAGGCGCGGCCGAGCCGAAGGCGAGGACGTCGCTCTGCAGCGCCTTGTTCGGCTGCAGCTTTTCGCATTGAGTCTTCGTGGGGATCCCAGTGGTAGAGGATGGCCGCGAGGACTCCAGCGAGAATCACTTGGTGTCCTCGCTCCATCTCATCGAAGTGAGTATGCCCGTGCCGAAGCGCTGCGCTAACGCGACCGGCAGCTGCATCCAATAAATCTCCGTGGCCGTCGAGCTTGAATCCGCCCTGTTCAAGTGTCGCAAGATAGTCACTGGGGCTAAGCCTCTTGCCGTTCTCATTCACCCAAGCCGCCCCCTGCTTCCGGATTTTCCAGTTCAAACTCCGCTGAACATGCTCAGCTAAGCGATCTTCATTGTCGTGGTACTTGGCAGGGGGAATGGCGAGAGCAAGCTCGTCAATTAAGTGGTCAAACAACCAAGCAAACGCGCCTTCCTCGTCTTCGTATCTGCCTGTATCGGGATCGGTATAGAGCTCCCAGCCGCCCCGGGCATGCGGAAGAGGCCTCAGCACTTCATGCTCCAAAAACTCGCTGGCTTCGAAAAAATCCAAGATTTGCTGATTCACCCGGAGCCCCCAAATGAAGCCGAACGCCCTAGCTCAGCCGACCGCCCGGCTTTTCGGGCGGTTCGGCTGCAGCACCTTGTTGGGCGCCGGGAGCGATATAGACAACTTGTAATGGATGCCTTGACGCGACGACTAGCATGGCTGCGATTGCCAACGTGCCAACGATAACGACGAGCCATGTTGGCAAGATATAAGCGCTGCTGACGAACAATAGAAGCAATGCCCATTGGATCACTGTGGCGGACTTTGACTGACCCAACCCAGACCTACAGCTACCGCATTGCATGCCGACGGGGCCCGCAGCCATAGCTTTCCTCGCCAACGAAACGCGAGCGCCACATACAGGACAATCTGAAGGCTTTTGCCCTTCTTTCATAGCGCCCAACGCCCAGTTAAGCCGCGGCCCGTTTACGGGCCGTCGACTTGAACGCCGTGTTAGAGCCATGCTTCATAAGCCGCCTTGTATGGCGCTGGCAAAAAGATGGACCGCGTCTCTTGGACTGCCGGGGCCGAAATAGAAAACTTGGCCTGCTGCGACCGCCACAAAAAAAAGAAACTGCGAGCCGGCCAGCAATGCAACATGTAATGGCCAGCACTGTGGAAACACAAGCCAACGACACGCTGCCATGGCTGTGCCAATGAGGAGCGCAACCCAACCAAAGGTTTGATGCACCCAGACGTTGCCACCGAACCATAGATACGCTCCGAGCAAAAAACCGCCAACAGCAATCACCGCGAAGGCAACTGCTGTTGCAAGGTTAATGGATGGGCCGCTTTTCATGGCTCTAACGCCCAAGCTCAGGCGCGGCCACGCCGAAGGCGTGGACGTCGCACTGGAGCACCTTGTTGGGCCTACGCTTCATAGAGTAGGCGCACGCCGCTGGCTGGTGGTGGAAGAAGCCGGCGCGCTGACCGATGCCACCTCTGGCGGTTGCTTAAGGAAACGAGAAGCCCGTGAGTACGCCAAAAGCATAATCACGAATGTTGAACCCGGAAGGATGGGCGAAACAAATGCAATGGCGCCCATGAACCAGCTATAAGCAAGCACTGAAAGCCAGACGACACTCAGCCAATAAGCGATGACAAAGGGCACAACCGCATAGATTAGTGGAGCCTCAAGCTTGAAGGCATAGATGACTACATACACTGCCACCATGAGCGCCAGGGTGATACCGGTGATCTGTAAAGCCCTGGACATCTTTTTACGCTTGGTTTCGTTCTCGGACTCGAAGCTCATGTTGCCCTCATGCTTTTGTAGGCCCAACGCACAGTTAACGAGCGGCCCGTTTACGGGCCGTCGCGTTGAACGCCGTGTTAGGGCTCGCTGGCCGCATAAAGCTCCTCAAACACATGATCTGGCATCCAGGTTTCGTATTGTTCTGCTGTTCCGAGTTTGCGCACAACGAGATAGCCAAGAAAGATGTGTATGTGACTACTAGGTGGCGGCTGCATTTTTTGGCTTGAACTCAACTTGTTGTAGCGATAGCCGTAGTCGCGGTTTGATATCTCAGCAGCTTTGACCATTGAGCCGTACTTTCTTGCTGTGTCTTGGTCCAAAGCCGAATAGTTCGCCATCTGTTCCAGCGGGACAAACGGCCTTTCTTTCCAGTCCAGTATTTCCATGAGGTGATCCTGGTTTAAGCCCTAACGCCGGAGCTAACGCGCGGCCCGTTTACGGGCCGTCGCGTTGAGCACCTTGTTGGACCGGATTGCCACGTTGTTTCTCATGGAATAAGCACGACCTCTTGGCCCGGAGTGAATTTTCTTGCGTCGCTTCTCGACGTGAGAAGAAACGACACAAGGCCGGTTTGTGGTGGCGCTGTACGTGGCGAAAATGTGAGCCCACGAACGGCTACGCCACCAAGCCGTGATTGAGTTGACAACGTAAAAGAGCCACCCGAGACCTGCGTGGTGACAACCGTTCCAGGTGGGGTATGCGTCAGCACAGTCTCGACCCTAAATATGTACTCAGCCATAGGTCCAACGCCCGGGCTCAGCCACGGATTTGCCGGAGCGTAGCGGAGGCAAATACGTCGGCTGGAGCACCTTGTTGGGCGCGCTCACTCGACTTCCCAGCTGTCGATGCCGGGCAGAACTTCGATGCTTGCCCATGTGCTCGAAGCGTCTTGCCCGAAACCGAAAACGAATATTTTGAGTGGGATTGGAGGCGGAGATTGTTGCCCGCTCTGACGGTGGCCATGCCACATGCATTGGATTTGATCAAAGGCAGCGTTCGTGACCTTGATTTCTTTTATCTCCTTCGGAGGGGCATACAAGCCAAGAGCTTCTTCGTTTAGCTCGCTATGAGCCAACACCGCAAGAGCGATTTCTTTCGTGAGCTTCTCGTGATTCGGGAAACTACTCCACCGCTCGGAAATAAGAGAGGTGAAGCTCAGGCTAATAATTTGATGTGCCATATCGCCTCTTTTTACGCCCAACGCCAAAGCTCACGCGCGGCGAAGCCGTCGCGTGGAGCACCTTGTTGGACCCATGCTTTAAGACAGAGCATATATCTGTAGGTCGTATGGCTCGGCCAGAACAAGGAAGCCACCGCAGCGGGAAAGGGTTGCGAAGAACCAATCACCGGACAGGGTAGGAAACTCGAGTTCGTATTCGGCGCCCGCGTGGGTGAGATTGACTAACTGTTCCGATGCGCTCGGCTCGAAGATATACGAAACGGACGCTCGTTCGCTTTTATGTATCGGTACTCCGCCCATAACGCCTAGCGCTGTGCCTTTGGACTCTAGAAGTTTGTAGTCCTCAATGCCGGCCTCGTCAGTCTCTACCGCAACGGACTCAGACGAAAGCGTAATTGTGTGCAGGCCGTCGTATGAACATGCATACATTAACCCTTGCTCGGGGATGGTGATGCCGAGAAAGCGCTCGGTCATTCGAGGCACTGCTAGGGCGCTGATCATTTTTTGTGGGTCCAACGCCACGCTTCAGCCGCGGCCTTGCCGTAGCGGCGAAGCCGCGGAGGCAAGGACGTCGGCTGGAAGCGATTGTTGGACCGCACTTGGCCACCGTAACCGACCAAGGGCTTTAAATTTGGATACTGCTAATGCGCCCCGCTCATTGCGAGCCTTTGAGCCAGGCTCTGCAAGTGCAGCCAACACAGGAATGCGATCTGCCTCCCAGATTTCTGTTGCATTGAACTCTTCATCTAGGAGCACCATCAGGACTGCATCCCATTCCTTGCCCGGCTGGATAGAGCCCAGGCGTTGACTTGGACTGCAGCCTTTGGGTAGACAGCGGCCCTTGATTTGAAGTGTTCTTGTTGTTGCTCCGACCGTCTCTGTTGCATCGTAGCCGGCTTGGCGAGCTGGCGTGAGAGTAAGGCCAAGGAGACGTGCCGCCTCATACTCAGCTACTTCTCCCGTAATGCCCAATGGCTTTTTTGTCAGGCGGTAATATTCCCGCGCGAGCTGCTTGGCTTGTGCCAGCAGCGAAAGAATCTGTGCTTCGTTTGTCTCTTTCATGCGGTCCAACGCCCAAGCTCAGCCGCGGATTTGCCGCAGCGAAGCGAAGGCAAATACGTCGGCTGGAGCGCCTTGTTGGGCCAATGCCTACAGGGAACTGCAATATGAAGCCGCCATGAACCCATCTGTGGCTGCGTCGGGTGGCTGCACCTGCTCACGAGTTTGCCAGACCACACCGCGACCGCGGACACTGATGGCAACCACACTCGTTTTGGCCTCAATCACCGGGCCGCAAAGAGTTTGAACGCCTTCCCGCAGACCGGCGCGCCATTGCGTTAGTGCCTGAGCCTCTGCCTGAACCTGAGCGCGGACTTGCTGTGAGGCTTGTTGTTGGGCTGCTGCGGTTTGGCGATCTACTTCCGCCCATAGTTGGTCAATGTTAGCGCCTAATAGCGCCGCAGACAGCTTTTCTGAATCTGCTCGATATGCCCCAATCTTTCCGGTTAGAACGTACAGCGGCGTAAGGAGAACGCCAAGGTCTTTTATCTCACGAGCAAAAACCGAATTGCAGAGAGAATAGCCAACCTTGCTTCTATCCCCCGTCTGCCGCATGTTGCAGACTGACTGCTGATCTCCCTTTGTCGTGAGAGCCGTACCCATAGCAGCCAGCCCAAGCGTGCGATTGGCTCCATTGAGCCAGATAGCCTCGACTCCCGGTTGCGAAGCATCGGCTTGTAAGCTCGCCTGCCATGTGCCGTCCGGTTGCCGCACCAAATACAAGATTCTGGCATATGGAGCTTCAGGGACTTGACTCTGAATGTTCGTTGAGCCAGTTACAGCACGGCTGAAATTGAAGCGCCCTACGTCTTCATCAATTGTCCAGCCATTGACTACGACAGCGTTTGAGGCGGAAGCGCCTCCAGCACACGCTAAGGACAATGCGGCAAGCGCCGCTGTCAAATACCTCATTCCTAGATCTCCTATGGTCCAACGCCCCGCTTCAGCCGCGGCCCGGCTGGAGCGGCGAAGCCGCGGAGGCCGGGACGTCGGCTGGAAGCGATGGTTGGGCAGCACCTGCTTACGCTTCTTTTTTTGCAAACTTCTGCTCTAGCTCGTTTGCTAGAACCCACCCAGCGGCCTCGACCATAACAACGGCAATGCTGGGAGCGACAACCTGCCCTAAGCCGGGAACGAGCTTTGAAAGCTCGCGAGCCAGCGTTTTAATGGGCTGTTTCAGCGCTGTGTTCTTGATGGCGGCGATTGCAAGTGCCTTTGCCGCTTCTTGTTCGATGCGTCCTCCGAATACCGCGCAAAGGCTCATGGTCATCGTGGTCATGGTGACCAAGTCGGCTGCAACGCCCAAACCCGGTATCGGGGCGACATTGGCGGCGCCCGCTGCTACTGCGTGAGAGTGAATAATTGCGTGGCACTTCTGCTTTTGTTCGTCGTTCATCAAAGCCCCCATTGGTAAGGATGAAACCTCTTTTGTGCTGCCCAACGCTCAAGTTCACCGGAAAAACAGCCATAGTGCAGCGCAGCGAAACGAAGGCTGGTTTTTCCGGTGCAACGCCTTGTTAGGTGGCACTTTTGTATACCTCAACCTCGTGAGGCGACGCCTGAGTAAAGATAGGTCAGAAAGCGTGGCCCTGGTTGGTAATTTTGTTCGAGGCGGTTGATTTTGAAGCCAGCCGCCTCGATCAGTTTTGGCACCTCGCGGTTAAGGTGACAACCACCAGCTAGTTTTTTCCAGTGTGGCGTGATTCGATTCTGCCAGCCTCGCACATTTTTTTCGGGTGCAGCGCCATGCTCCAGAAATAATAGACGACCTCCCGGAGCAAGGACGCGATGCAGCTCGTTAAGTGCCGTAGCGGCGTCTGGGATTGTGCAAAGCGTGAATGTGGATACGACACAATCGAAGCTGTGATCTTCTGCTGGAATGCGCTCTGCTGATAGTGGAATTTGTTTGATACTAATGCCCGCAGTTTTTGCCCGTCGTTCGGCTTTTGGATGTAGCCCCGGATCAATACCGCAAAGGCACTTCAGTTGGCTTGGTTTGTAATACGGCATATTGCGACCAGTGCCCATGCCTATTTCAAGAACGCGCCCTGATGCTTCTGGGAGGAGGCTTTTGCGCCCTTTCTCGAAGGAAGGAAGACCACATACGAAGTCAATAACGTGCGGCAAGATGTGGTCTTCGTAGAAATTGCTCATTTAACTCCTCTTTTGATATGTCGACTATTTTAAGATTCAGTCGCGCTTTGCCGTAATGCGACCTTTTTGTGCCACCTAACGCCAATTAAGAGACACGGGATTGTCCAATAAACTGGCAATGCTTTTCGATAAGCTCGTCACAGTCTTTGCAACCCCTTGAATGTTATGAATCCCCATCGCTCGATGGGAATTCTCATGTCCAATAAACCGGCAGGCCCACAGAACCCGAAGCTGCTCGATCTGGTGCGTTTCCGAATTCGCGCCAAGCATTACAGCCTCAGTACTGAAACCAGCTATGTCGACTGGATTAAACGCTTCATCTTGTTTCACGGCAAGCGGCATCCGGTGGAGATGGGCATTGCGGAGGTCGAGGCATTCCTGACCGACCTGGCGGTGACTCGCCACGTCTCGGCCAGTACCCAGAACCAGGCATTGGCGGCCATTTTGTTTCTGTATCGCGATGTGCTGGGTCAGGAGTTGCCCTGGTTGACCGAGGTGGTGCGTGCCAAGAAGCCGCAGCGGTTGCCGACGGTGCTGTCGCGTGGCGAGGTCGAGGCTTTGCTGCGAGCTACACGCGGGGCCACCGGGCTGGTGGCTCGTTTGCTATACGGAACCGGCATGCGGCTGATGGAGGCCGTTCGGCTGCGAGTGAAGGATGTGGATTTCACTCGCAGCGAGATCGTCGTGCGCCAAGGTAAAGGCGGAAAAGACAGGGTGACGATGCTCCCGCAGAGCCTGAAGGCTTCTCTGCGCGAGCAATTCCGAGCTCGGCGCCACCTGTTCGACCAGGATGTGCAGGCTGGCTGCGCAAGCGTATGGATGCCGGATGCTTTGGTAATCAAGTATCCGAACGCAGCAAAGGAGTGGGGTTGGCAGTACGTGTTCGCTGCTCAAGCCTTGTCGGTCGACCCGCGCAGTGCTTCGGTGAGGCGGCACCATTTGGACGAGAAGCTGGTGCAGCGTCATCTTCGCATTGCGGCATTGTCCGCGCAGATCACCCGCCCGGTTTCGCCTCACGTACTGCGGCATTGTTTTGCCACGCATCTGCTCGAGTCGGGCTATGACATTCGCACGGTGCAGGAGCTGCTAGGCCACAGCGATGTCAGCACCACCATGATCTACACGCACGTGCTCAATCGCGGTGGGCGTGCGGTGAACAGCCCGCTCGACGGTTTGGAGTGAGGTGGGGTCTGCAAAAATCACCAATCCATCGTGAGGCTGGCCAAAAGGGACGGGCTCCAGGGTTCGTGGAGGCAGGCTGTGCAGCCGTGTGAGGCAATTTTGAATAAGGGACAGGCCGATGAGGGCGTCCCCAACTTGCACCCCGTTCCGGTTCCCGATACAACGCGCCCCTCTTGCCGCAAGCGGATCGTCGATCAGTGGAATTCCAGCTTCTCAGTACCTCGGGGGCCGCTCGCCGTGGCCGGTTGACGTTCGAGCGTGGGGTGGTGGAGACGCCCATCTTCATGCCGGTGGGTACCTACGGGACGGTCAAGAGCGTTTCGCCCGAGGAGCTGCGCGCGGTCGGTAGCCAGATCATCCTCGGCAATACCTTTCACCTGATGCTGCGGCCGGGCGAGCAGCTCATTCGGGATACCTTCGGCAGCCTGCACGGCTTCATGAACTGGACCGGGCCGATCCTGACCGACTCGGGTGGCTTTCAGGTCTGGAGCCTGGCCGAGCTGCGCAAGATCAGCGAGGAGGGGGTGAAGTTTGCGTCGCCGCTCAATGGCGATCGCATCTTTCTGACGCCCGAGCGCTCGATCGAGGTCCAGCATGCGCTGGGCTCGGACATCATCATGCAGTTCGACGAGTGCACGCCGTACCCGGCCACGGATAAGCAGGCGCGCAGCTCGATGGAGCTGTCGGCACGCTGGGCCGCGCGATGCAAGACCGCGCATGGCGACAATAAAAACGCGCTTTTCGGCATCGTGCAGGGCGGCATGCACGCGCATTTGCGGCTCGAATCGCTGCAGCACCTGACCGGCATCGGCTTCGACGGCTACGCGGTCGGTGGGCTGTCGGTCGGCGAGCCGGAGGTGGAGCGCTTGCAGGTGCTCGACGCGGTGGGGCCGCAGCTGCCGGCCGATCGTCCGCATTACCTCATGGGTGTCGGCACGCCGCGCGACATCGTGCAGGCGGTGGGGCGTGGCATCGACATGTTCGATTGCGTGATGCCCACGCGTAATGCACGCAACGGCCATCTGTTCACGAGCCAGGGCGTGATCAAGATCCGCAACGCAGCGCATCGCACAGACCCGGCTGCGCTCGATCCGAACTGCGATTGCTACACCTGCCGCAACTACTCGCGTGCGTATCTGCATCATCTCGACCGCTGCGACGAAATGCTCGGGCCGCGGCTCAACACCCTTCACAACCTGCACTATTACCTGAGCCTGATGCAGCGCATCCGCAAGGCGATCGAGGACGATCGCTTCGAGGCTTTCTCTGCGGATTTCCTGGCGTCCCCCGAAGGGCGGCCGGCCAAATCCAAGTTGTCGGTCGCGGTGGCGGATGCAGCAAACGGCAGTACAGCGAAGACCGGCGACACTGGCGACAGCTGATGATCCCCTATCCACCGGAGTCCGGGCATGAAATGGCGTGAGGGCAGGCGCAGCGGCAACGTCACCGGTGGTGGTGGCGGCGGTGGCGGTTTCAGGCTGGGGCTCGGTGGCGTCGCGGTGGTCGTGGTGCTCGGGCTGTTGTTCGGCAAGAGCCCGATGGAAATGCTCGGGCTCGTCGCCCAGCTCGAACAGGGCGGGGCGCCGACGCAGCAGCAACCGCTACCCGACAACGAAACCACCGATTTCGTGCGCGCCATCCTCGGGTCGACCGAAGATGTCTGGAGCGCTTTGTTCACCCAGAGTGGTTCGCAGTATCAGGCGCCGACGCTGGTACTGTTCTCGGGCTCGGTGCAGACGGCTTGCGGTGGTGCGAGTTCGGCGAGCGGGCCGTTCTACTGCCCGGGCGATCGGCAGGTCTATCTCGACACGAGTTTCTTCGACGAAATGCGCGAGCGGCTCGGCGGCGGTGGGGATTTCGCCAACGCCTACGTGATCGCGCACGAGGTCGGCCATCACGTGCAGACGCTAACAGGCACCACGCAGAAGCTGCAGCAGGCGCGTGCGGCCGGGCAGAGCGTGGAGGGCGACGGCGGCCTGCTCGTGCGCCAGGAATTGCAGGCCGATTGCTACGCAGGCGTCTGGGCCCATGTGGCCGAGCAGCGCCTGCACTGGCTCGAAGAAGGTGATGTCGAACGGGCGCTGGCCACCGCAAGCGCGATCGGCGACGACCGCCTGCAGCGCGAAGCCCGCGGCACGGTCGTGCCGGATGCGTTCACGCACGGGACGTCCGAGCAGCGCGTGCGCTGGTTCCGCAGGGGCTTCGAGTCTGGAGAGCCGCAGCGCTGTGACACGTTTGCGGCGGCAGACCTCTAAGACGAGTCGGGCGGGGTAGCGCGGAAGCGCGTAAGCCGCCTTCGGCTCATGGCTCAGGCATCAACGCAAGCGGCGGGTCACGGCCTTCGGCCTGACCCGCCCCACGAACGGCCGATCTGTTCCTACTGCTTGAGCAGCCCGATGAACGAGTCGACCTTCTGGTCGATCAGCGCTTTCACGTTCTTCTCGAGCGTGAATTGCAGCGGCTTGGAGAACGGCTCGGGAATGTCGTTGGGCATGCCGGGAATTTCCGCGTAAAGCCGTTCGCCGGGCGCTTCCACCGGTGCCTGCAGCTTGCCAGGCAAGCCGACGATGCGATGGAAGCGAATGGTGGAAAACGCGGCGTTCTGCGTCTTGCCCATCCCGCTGCGGTTGTAGAGGCCGTTGCCGAGCAGGGTCTGCGAAGTGCCGGTCACCCCATCGTCGAGCTCGTAAGGTGAAACCACGATCAGCATCTGCAGGCGGTTCTGCTTGATGATGGCGTCGAACTCGTTCTGCCATTCGCCGAAGTTGCCGGACTTGCCGTTCCAGCTCTTTTGCCATTCGGACTTGTAGCGCAAGAGCCGGGCGCTCGGGCGGATCAGCACCGGCTGGTAGGGCACGCCGCCCAGGATGCGCTTGCGCAGGGATTCGGTGACGTAGCCCGGAAGATCGAAGCTCGGGATCAGCGTGCGGCGAAAGTCGCCACGCCCCAGCGTGCCCGCGTGCGTGAGTGCGATCTCGTTGTCGAGCGCCACCATCAGGCCCACGCGGCTGCCGTTGGGCAGGCGGGTGCTGACGGGCGGCTTCCAGGCCGGGTCCTTGATCGACGCCTGGTCGTATCCCTGCTCGGCCGAACTGAAGATCTTGACGCCGCCGATCTTGTCGTCGGGGCTGGGTGTCGACGAACAGGCCGACAGCAACAGGCACAGCAGCGCAGCAACTACACCGTAGCGTTTCAGCACAAGCATCCATTCTCTCCGGGGGCGTGGGCGACACCCGTCGCCCGGTTCAGGTCCTGACGACCCGATTGTGATGAGGCTCGGGTTCTTCGAACGTCGCGAAATGACCAAGGGTCGAACTCGCCGCCCGGATGGTCCCTGATGCCATCTTCGAAGAGCTTTTTGCTCGCTTGCGGAAAGACTTACCTCTGGCTTGCGGGCGACGTTATCGCACAGTCCGACGCCGGCGTCAGCATTTCTGCGTACGAAAATTCCGGGTGGGACTGTCGGCGTCGGAGACGAAGAAGGCCCGCGCCGGGGGCAGGCCTTCGCTCGCGCCGAAACGAGAAGCGCCGCGGCTAGTGCGGCTGGCGGACGATGAGAACCGATTGCTTGCCGTGGCTCAGCAGATGCTCGCTCGTGCTGCCGACCAGAAAGCGCTCGAGCGCGCCGCGGGGATGATGGCCGGCCACGATCACTTCGGCCCCGATCCGCTCACTGAGCTCTTCGAGCGCGATGTCGACGCTGCCGAACACCAGGTGGCGTCGCTGCTCCGGCACACGGTAGCGGTCGGCCAGGATGCGGAAGCGCTCGCGATGCAGGGCCTGCAGCTCCTCGGTCAGCACCGGCGTGGCCGCCACGCCCTGTAGGCCCGCGTCTTCGGGCATGTTGATCACCGGCTCGACCGCATGCGCGACATGCACTTCGGCTCCGGTCGCGGCGGCCAACCGCTCGGCCTGCGCGATCACCCCGGCGTTCAGGTCATCGGCTCCTGCGGCCTCGACGATGTCGACCGCGGCGAGCACCCGATGGGGCACGTGATCGCCCCGGCTGCCGACCACCATCAGCGGGACCGGGCACTGGCGTGCGAGCGCCTGATCCTCCGGTGTCGAGAACAGCCGCCGCAGAGCACTGTTTTTGCCGGGCTGCTTGATGACGAGATCGGGAGCGAACCTGCCGATGTCCGCGAGCAGGGCGTCGGGCTTCAACGGGCCGGCGAGCAGATGGCCGCTGGCTTCGATGCCTTCGCCCCGCAAAAGGGTCAGCGTCGAGGCGAGCCAGCTCGCCGAATCGGCATCTGCGTCGCCGGCCTCTGTGCAAGCCTGAAGGATGATGCGGGCCTGCGTTCGCCTGGCCAGCGCGATACCCTGTGCGAGCGCCGGGCAAGGGCCGCTGCCTGCCGGAACCATGAGCAGAATGCGTTGGTAGGAAGCGCTGTTGTTCGTCATGACCAGCTCCTGTCTGGGAGTCGTCGCACCATAGGCGTGGCCAACTGTCTGCCCACGGAATGGGCACCCGGGTCGGCGCCGTGCGAATTTGCACCTTGAAGGGTGTGCAAGCTCGCGCTTTCCCATTAGCCTATCCGGATGCATCCAGTTCTGGCCGGCCGCCGAAAAGCCCAATGACATCCGAGCTGCCCGACAAGCTGCTCGAGCGTGTCGCCAAAGGAGACCGTTCGGCGACCCAGGAATGCATCCGTCGCCACGGTGCGTTGGTCTGGTCGCTGGCCCTGCGCTCGACGCATGGGGACAGGGCCGAAGCCGAGGATGCGGTCCAGGAGATCTTCATCGAAGTGTGGCGCGCAGCAGGCAAGTACGATCCGGCCAAGGGCAGTGAATCGCTGTTCGTGGCGATGATCGCCCGGCGTCGCCTGATCGATCGTTTTCGCGCCAGGGCTCCCGAGACCACCGATATCGAGGATGTCGAGATCGTGGCCGATGATGATCCGGCGCAGGCCGCCGAGCTCGGCGCCGATTTCAATGCGGTGCGCGCCGGTCTGACGCAGCTCAAGCCCGAGGAGCGCAAGGTGCTCGATCTGGGCTTCGTCTACGGCATGACGCAGTCGGAGATCGTGGAACGCACGGGCATGCCGCTAGGCACCGTCAAGTCGCATATGCGCCGTGGTCTGATCCGGCTGCGCGAATGGTTGCAGGCCGGCGGAGCCGCCGGCCGTACGGGCGAGGGGATCTGACATGACTCAGAAACCCAATCACGGTCCCGATCGCGTCGAGCTGGACGACGAACTGCTGAGCTGGCTCACGCAGGACAAGCGCAAGACGCTCGACTTCGACAGCCTCGACGAGGAGCAGCGCGAGCTCGAAGCCGCCGCGGCGCTGTATGCGCTCGGCAGTACCGATATCGAGCCGATGCCGGCGCACTTGCAGGACAAGCTCGTTGCGCTGGCCGATCAGCATCTCGATCCCGCCAAGGCGCTCCCGGCCGCCTCGAAGCCGAAGCCCGAGGGCTGGTGGAGCAGCCTCAAGCTGGCCTGGGGCACGGCTGCATTCGCGACCCTGGCCGCGGTTGCGCTCGGCGTGAGGCTCGTGAGCCTGCCGGTGGCCGAAGCGCCGCCGAAGCTGGCCGACCTCATCGGCACGCACATCCCGTTGCAGCCGGGCCCGGATCAAGCCGGCCAGGGTGTGCGGGGCGAGGTGATCTGGGATGCGCAGCGCGGCGGCGGCTACCTGAAGCTGACGGGATTGCCGGTCAACGATCCGCAGCGCGAGCAGTATCAGCTCTGGATCTTCGACGGCACGCGCGACGAGCGCTATCCGGTCGACGGCGGCGTGTTCAACATCGTGCGCAACGGCGAGGCCGAGCTGTGGATTCGCGTGCCGGTGCCGGTGCGCCAGGCCGCGCTGTTCGCGGTCACGGTCGAGAAGGCTGGCGGCACCGTCGTGTCGGATCGCGGCCGCATCGTCGCGATCGCCAAGCCGGGGGCTTGAGAAGCCGGGAGACGGGGAACGAGAGACGGGAGACGCAACAGCGGTTTTGTTCCGCACTGCGTTTCTTGCTTTTGCTTCTACGTCTCCCGTCTCTCGTTCCCCGTCTCCCGGCTTCTCACAGCGTCAATGACTGAATCAAGGAACTGAGCCGGTCGAAGCCGACCGGTTTGGTCACGTGCGCGGTGAATCCGGCCTGGCGGCAGCGCTTGACGTCGTCGTCCATGCCATAGCCGGTCATCGCGATCGACGGGGCGTTCTGATGCGTGACGAACACCTTGACCACGTCGGTGCCGTCGCCGTCGGGCAGGCCGATGTCGCTGATCAGCAGATCGAAGCGGGCGCTGGCCGATTTTTGCTTGGCCTCTTCCACGTTCGCGGCCGATTCAACCGTATGACCCGATAGCGTCAGCAGCGTGGTCATCGCCAGCGTGGTGTCCTCGTTGTCTTCGACGAGCAGGATGTTGAGCGAGCGGTTGGCGGCCGGCTGCGACTCGACCGGCGTGTCCGCGCGCTCGTCGAGCCGCTCGGTCAGAGGCAGCGTGAGCGTGAAGCTCGCGCCCCGGCCGTCTCCATCGCTTTCGGCCACCAGGTCTCCCTTGTGCTTGAGCGCGAGCGCATGGGCGATCGCCAGGCCCAGCCCGAGACCGCCGAACTGGCGATTGATGGTGCCGTCGGCCTGCTCGAACGCCGAAAAGATGCGCGGCAAGGCGGCCTCGGTGATGCCGATGCCGCTGTCGGCGACCCGCAGGGCGAGCGTCCGTGAATCCGGATTGAAAGTCTCCACGCTGATGCGCCCGCCGGCCGGTGTGAACTTGATCGCGTTGCGCAGCAGGTTGGAGACGATCTGCTGCAGCCTCATCGAATCGCCGTCGACCTTGGCCGGATCGGCACCAAGCCTGATTTCGAACTGATGGCGCTTGTCCGCCGCGTCGACCTGGGCGCCGGCCAGGATCGGCTCCAGCGTCTCGTGGAAATCGAGCGGGCGCAACTGCAGGCTCATCTTGTCGTGCGAGATGCTCGTGAGATCGAGCAGATCGTCGATCAGCCGCGATTCAAGCTCGATGTTGCGGCGGATCAGCGGCAGCAGCTCGGCGAGCTTGGGCGGCAGGTCGCCGCGCTGCTCGATGAAGCTGGTCGCCGCGAGGATCGGCGTGAGCGGAGTGCGCAGTTCGTGCGAGAGCATTGCCAGAAAGCGGTCCTTGGCCGCGTTGGCGGCTTCGGCCTCTTCCTTGGCGGTGCGCAGGGCATCGGCAGCGCGCCGGGCTTCGGTGGTGTCGCGGATGATCTTCGAAAAGCCGATCAGCTCACCGGCGTCGTTGCGAATGGCGGTGGTGACGATGCTGGCGAAGAACTCCTCGTTGTCACGGCCGTGCATCCAGGTTTCGCGCACATGGCTGTCCTGATGCTCGGCGATGCTGATCGAGGCCATGACCTCGCGATCGCCGCTCTCGTCGTTCGCGAACAGCCGGCCGGCCGACTTGCCGACGACATCGTCGGCACGGAAGCCCAGCAAGCGCTCGGCCGCGCCATTCCAGCTCAGGATGCGGCCGTGCCGGTCGAGACTGATGACCGCGTAGTCCTTGAGCGCGTTGACCAGCAGCCGAAAGCCGGTTTCGTATTCACGCAAAGCACTTTCGGCCCGGATGCGATTGCGGCGCTCGTCGGATTCGGTGACCGCGCGGCGCACCGTCATCGGCAAGCGCTGCAGGCGTTGCTTGATGACGTAATCGGTCGCTCCCTGCTTGAGCATTTCGACTGCGTGCTCCTCGCCGAGCACGCCGGATACGAAAATGAAGGGCGTCTCGGGGGCTTCGGCGCGGGCGATCGAAAGCGCTTCGGCGCCCGAGAACGTCGGCAGCATGAAGTCCGACAGGATCACATCGAAGTGCTTGCTCGCGAGCTGGGTGCGAAAGGCGGCTTCGGTGTCGACGAGCGTCAGTTCGAGCTCACAGTCGAGCATCATGAGCCTGGCCTCGTTGAGCTCGGCGTCCAGGCGATTGTCCTCCACCATCAGGACGGACAAGCGTCTGGGCCATATCGCTGACGACGGGGGGTTCATCGCGTCCGGGGCCCTGGCCTAGCTCACGCCTTTGCGCAACACGCGGGCCGAGCCCGGCGGCGGCTCGTTGAGTACGGCCCAGAAGATGCCGAGATCGGCGATCGCCTCGACGAAGTCGCGAAAGGCGACCGGCTTGACCACGTAGGCATTGACGCCGAGCTCGTAGCTGCGCAGCAGGTCGGGCTCTTCGCGAGAAGAGGTCAGCATCACCACTGGAATGCTCTTGAGCGACTGCGTCGAGCGCACCGTCTGCAGTACTTCGATGCCATCGACCTTGGGCAGCTTGAGATCGAGCAGGATCACCGCCGGGTTGCCGGCGATGCGGTGGGTGAACTCACCGCGACTGTGCAGGTAATCCAGCGCTTCGGCTCCGTCGCGCGCGACGATGACTTCGTTCGCCAGCTGGCTCTTGGCCAGCGCGATCAGGGTGAGCTCGAGGTCCTTGGGATTGTCTTCGACGAGCAGAATGGGTTTGAGCATGGAGGTCATCCACTAATTTCCTGAAACCGTTCTGGTTGCCGGCGGATTGGGGCCGGCGACCGTGTTCTTGTTTGTTTTGGGTAACGAAAATGAAAACGTGGCTCCCCGGCCGGGTACGCCGGCGGCCCAGACGTGGCCATCGTGGCGCTCGATGATGCGGCGTACGTTGGCGAGGCCGATGCCGGTGCCTTCGAAGTCTTCCATCCGATGCAGGCGCTGGAACACCCCGAACAGCTTGTTCGCGTAGTTCATGTTGAAGCCGACGCCGTTGTCACGTACATGAATCACGTGATAGTCGGGCTGATCCTCGGCTTCGATCCGGATCTCGGCGGCCGGGCGCTTGCGCGTGTACTTGACGGCGTTCGACAGCAGATTGCGCAGTGCCAGCTGCAGGAAGGTGGGGTCTGCGTTCACGCTCGGCAGTTCGCCGATGTGCCATTGAATATCGCGCCCCGCGGTTTCATCGTCCAGATCGGCGATCGTGCGATCGATCAACGATCGGAGCGGAAAATCCGAGCGGCGCAGGGCCGAGCGCCCCATTTGCGAAAAGCTCAGCAGGTTGTCGACCAGCGTGCCGGCGAAATGCGCCGACTCCTCGATGTTGTGCAGAAACCGCGTGCCGCGCTCGCTCAGCACGTTGCCTTCGAATTCGCGCAGCAGATCGGCGTAGCCGACGATGTGCCGCAGCGGAGCGCGCAGGTCGTGCGAGACCGAATACGAAAACGCTTCGAGCTCGCGGTTGGAGCGCGAGAGCTCTTCTGCGAGCGAGGCCAGCTCTTCGGCGCGGCGCAGCACCACCGCGAGAATCGCGCCGCGGAATTCGAGCGCGCCTTCGAGCTCGCTGCGCCGCCAGGGCAGCGAGCGGCCGCGGACGGTTTCGACCCAGCTTTCGAAGCTGCTGCGCGGGCGCAGGCGCTGCACGGTTTCGGATGACGATTCCGGGTCCACGGCCTTGGCCGGGTTGCCGGCCCAGCGCACGGTCTGCACGACTTCGGGACGGAACCAGATCAGGAAGTGCTGGTGCAGCTGCGAGATCGAGATGGCGAGCACGCCGGCGATGTGATGTCCGAGCGCGGCGGCACCGTCGTATTCGCTGGCGAGCTGATGCGTGCTGAAGATGCCCTCCAAGGCGCGATCCCCGATCCAGTCCACCAGCGCGAAGATCGCCGGTTCGTTCGGCGCGTCGCCGAGCCGCAGGCAGCGGCCGCCCGAGATGATCGCGGCACCGCTGGCTTCGGCGAAACCCAGAAAAGCCTCCGCATTCGCGGCCAGACCGCTGACGAAGTTGTCGCTATCGGTCATCGAGGACAGCAGCGACACCATCTTGCGGCGCAGCTCCAGGCTGTGCGTGGCTTCGCTGCGCTCCTCCTTGGCTTCGATCTGCAGCGACAGGATCTGCCCCAGGTGCTCGCAGGCGGTGCGGATATCGAACGGCGGCTTGCGCGCGCTTTCGTGATGGCAGGAGATCAGACCCCAGAGTTCACCGCGCACGATGATCGAGATCGACATCGATGCGAGCGTGCGCATGTTCTTGAGGTACTGCACATGCACGGGCGAAACGCTGCGCAGGCCCGAGTAGCGCAGATCGGTGGGCTGCCCGGTGATCGGATTGAGCGCCGGAACCAGCGGCGAGGGCACGTAATGGGCATCGGCGATCAGGCGGATGTGATTGCTGCGGTACAGCTCGCGCGCCTGCTTGGGAATGTCCGAGGCCGGGAAATACAGGTCCAGGTAGGACTCGTAGCCCGGCTCGAGGCTTTCGCCGAGCACATGGCCGTGGCCTTCGTCATTGAAACGGTAGACGAGTACCCGGCCGAAGCCGGTGATACGGCGCGTTTCGCGGGCCGCCAGCTCGCAGAGCTCGATCACCGATTCGGTCTGCTGCAGGCTCGCGACGAACGAGCGCACCAGTGGATACATCGTGCCGAAACTGCTTTCGTCGTCGCTCGCAGCCGGCTCGATTTCGAGGATCAGCAGGCCATCGTGACGATGCACGATCGCGTCCATGAGCTGTTCTCGGACGCTCATATGGCCGAGGTACAGCGGTTTATCGAGCAGGCCGCCCGCGGTCACCGCACGATGCAGGCGCTCGAGGCTCGATTGCGAAAGCAGATCGGCGATCGGCCGGCCGAGCAAGTCGTCCGCTGCCTTTCCAGCCAGCTCGCGGACGTTCTCGCTGAGCTGGGCGATGGTGAGCGCGGACTCATTGAGGCAGAACCAATAGCCGTGCGGCTGAATGGCGCCCGGAACATGGATGGGCTCGCGATCGCAGGCATCGAGCAGATCCTGCGGCAGGGCATCGACTGCGGTTTGCGGCCGCACACTCATGCAACGCCCCGCAGAGGCTGGGCGAACCAACGGCCGAGATCGACGAAGCAATCGCGTGCCGCAGCGATGGTGGCTGGGTATTCAGTCCAAGCCAGACTGTCGGCCATGCGCTCGCGGAAGGCTTTCCACATCGGTCCGGTGTGGGCGCCGTGGCCCAGGAAGTAGGCGTTGCCGGCCCCCGGCGCGAGATTGAGCTGGCGCGCGACATGCGGGCCCAGCACGCGACCGCCGAGCGTCGAGCCTTCCATCACGTAGAAGCGACCGAACCAGCGCGCCTTGTCGCCCATGTCGGTGAACGCGGAATGACGCGACAGCTCATCGATCACCCCGGGACTGACCCCGAGCTGCAGCAGATCGGCCACCAGCTGCGAGCAGCGCAGGCGAGGCTTGACGAGGTCTGCGAGGTCGGGCGGGGCAAATTGCTGCAACGCACGTTCGTAGGGCTCTACGTAGCCGAGAAAATGCTGCAGCGTCCCGATGTAATGCTCTCGCGTCAGCCCAGGTCGCATCAGATCGAGCTGATCTTCGAGGGCCTGATGCTCGACTGCCGTTTCTTCCTTGAGACTGGCAAACAGGTCCATGCATGGGCCACAAGCGAGTGTTGTCCGAATGATAGCGGTCCGATGTTTCTAATACGAATTGGATTAACGGAAAGATGCAGAAGTGCGCAATGTCGAACTTTTGTCTACTGCGTGAACGGAAAGGGCCGGCATGGCCGGCCCTTTTTTACAACACGGCGGAGCCACTCGGATGCTTAGTTTTCCTTCGGTGGTTCCGGGCGCTTGGCGAGCTCCGCGGCGAGCTCGCTGCGCTGGGCCGGGGTCAACACGCCGTAGACCTGGCTGCGCAGGCTGGCCATCTGTTGTACCCGGTTGCGGGCTTCGGTGGCCTCGGCATCGGCGAGTTGCTGGGTCAGCGATTGGAACTGCGCGGTGCCCGGCGTGGCGAGCTCGAAGCTCCGGCGCAGCTCGAATTGCGCCTTGCGATCGGACTGGCCTTGCTCGCGCTGGGCCTTGAGGAAGCCGCGAATCTGCTCGCGCTGCGAATCGCTCAGCTCGAGATTGCGCAACTCGTGCATGAAAGGTCCGCCGCGATGCGGTCCGGGACCGTGGCGGCCAGGACCGCCTTCCTCGTTGGCGAAGGCGGCGGAAGAAAGGGCTAGACCGGCCGCCAGAGCGGCGATGGTGATGGAACGACGCATGATCAAACTCCGGTTGCTGCGGGATGAGAGCCTGGCCGTCGCTTGAAGTATCGATGGCCCGGGCTGCGGGAGTATTGAAACGCGCCCCACCATCGAGAAACGTTGCGAGCGCGTAAAGATGAGTAAACGGCTGGCCCTGCGCCGGCTTTCGCCTTGCGACAACGGCAAGACACGGCAAAAGTAGCCGCATGAACCGAATACTCATCGCAGACGACGATCGCGAGCTGTGTCGCTTGCTGAAGGACTACCTGGGCCGCGAAGGCTTCGATGTCGACACCGTGCACGACGGCCAGAGTGCACTGGCCCGGCTCGCCGACCCGGCGCGGCGCCCGGACCTGCTGATCCTCGACGTGATGATGCCGGGACGTGATGGCCTGCAGACGCTGGCCGAATTGCGTGCGCGCCATGCGCTGCCGGTGATCATGCTGTCGGCCCGCGGCGAGCCGGTGGATCGTGTGGTCGGCCTCGAACTCGGAGCCGACGACTATCTTGCCAAGCCCTGCCTGCCGCGTGAGCTGCTCGCCCGCATTCGGGCGCGCCTGCGCCAGGCGGTGCCGAGCGTGCCGGCCGCTTTGCAGATCGGGCTCATGCGCTTGCAGCCGGCCGAGCGTCGTGGTTTTTACGCCGATACCGAGCTGGAACTCACGGGCGCCGAATTCTCGCTGCTGCTCGCGTTGGCGCAGCGTGTGGGGCAGGTGGTCGACAAGGCCGTGCTCACGCGCGAGGCGCTAGGCCGTGAGATCGAGCGCTTCGATCGCAGTGTCGATGTGCACCTGTCGCGCCTGCGCCGCAAGCTCGGCGATGCGTCGGAGCAGCAGGTCCGCATCGAAGCCATTCGTGGTGTCGGCTATCAGCTGGTGGTGCCGGGCATCGAGGAGCGTGCGAAGTGAGCCGGCTCTATCTGCGATTGCTGCTGTGGTTCTGCATCGCCAACGTGCTCACGCTGTTGATCAGCGTGTTCCTGACCGAGCGGCTCACGCGCCATGCCTACGGCATCGAACCCGATTGGCCGGCGCTGGCCGCGCAGGCCAATCGCGCTTATGAACGCAAGGGTCGCGAAGGTCTGGAGCACTGGATCGACGAGCGCCGCGAGGCCGGCTTCGAAGCGACCTTGTTCGAGGGCGAGCGCAATTTGTCGGGCCGTCGTCCGCCGGCTCCACGCTTGCTGCACGAGTTGCTGGCTTCGGACAACGTCGAGATCCGGCTGCGGCCCGACGTGCGCGTGATCGGTCAGCGTGTCGTCGGCCGCGACGGCGTTGCACGGCAGTTCGTCGCTTTGCGCCGTCCGCCGCCGCCGCCGCGCCTCGAACAGCTGCTGGCGATGCAGATCGGCCTGTCGGTGCTCGTGATCGGCATCATCGGCTGGTGGCTCGCGCGCTCGATCGCCCGGCCGGTCGCGGCGGTCGGCCAGGCGGCCCGGCTGGTGGCGGCGGGCGATCTGTCGGCTCGCGTGCCGGCGCGCTTTTCGCGCGGTGCGGACGAGGTCGGCGATCTGGCTCGCGATTTCGATCGCATGGCGGCGCGCATCGAGGCGCTCGTCGCGCAGGAGCGCGGCGTGCTGCAGGATGTTTCGCATGAGCTGCGGTCGCCGCTGGCGCGTTTGCATCTGCTGATCGATCTCGCGCGCGGCGCTCCTGCGGCCGAGGCCGAAGCGCATTTCGCCCGTGCGGAACACGAAATTTCGCGACTCGACCGGCTCATCGGCGACGCGCTCGCGCTGTCGAGGCTCGAGTCCGATTTGCCCGGAGCCGAGCGCGAATCGGTCAATCTCGGTCAGCTCATCAGCACGCAGGTCGAGGATTTTCAGCTCGAGGCCGATGCTCGGCGCATCCGTCTGGATGCCGATCCCGCGTTCGGTGTTTTGGTGTCCGGCAGCACGGTGTTGCTCGGCCGTGCGCTCGACAACCTGATCTCGAACGCGATCAAGTTCAGCCCGGACGAAGGCCGCGTGCGCGTCTCGCTGCGCACGATCGGCGCGTATGCGGAGCTGTCGGTGCGCGACTGGGGACCGGGCGTTCCGGACGATGAACTCGCCATGCTGTTCCGCCCGTTCTTCCGCGGCAGCAACGCGGCGCGCGCCGAAGGCCACGGGCTTGGCCTGGCGATCGTCGAGCGCATTGCGCAGGCGCATCGCGGCAGCGTGGAGGCCGTCAATGCCGAAGGGGGCGGACTCGAGGTGAAGCTGCGGCTTCCGCTGTGATGCGTGAGGGCCCGATCGGGCCTCACATCATCGGCAATTCGAAATGCAGCGCTGCGCCGTGCGGAATGACGTTCTGCGCCCAGATGCGTCCACCATGGGCCTCGACGATGCCCTTGGTGATGTAGAGTCCGAGCCCGGTTCCGCCGCGACGGTCGGCCGTCGTCGAGAAATAGGCCTCGAACAGGCGCGGCAGATCGGCTTCGGCGATGCCGGGGCCGGAATCCTCGATGGCGAAGTGCAGCACGCCGGTTCCCGCATGACCTTTGACGCAAATGCGGGAGCCTTCGTCGCAGAACTTGATCGCGTTGCCGATGAGGTTGCCGAAGACCTGCAGCAGGCGCTGGCGATCGCAGTTCAGCAAGTTCGGCATTTCGCCGAGCTCCATGTCGAGCGTGAGCTTCTTGGCGGCGGCCCGACGTTGCTGATGCTCGACCGCCTCGAGCACGATCTCGCGAATGTTGCAGGGCTGGCGATTCACCGACAGCCGGCCGCTGCGCAGCGTGGCCATGTCGAGCAGATCGCTGATCAGCCGCTGCATGCGGTCGACCGAGCGGTTGAGGATGCCCGCGAGCTCGAGTGACTGCGTGTCCTGGCGAATTTCGCCGACCTTCTGCAGCAACTGGGCGGTCATCGCCACCGCGTTGAGCGGATCGCGCAGGTCGTGCGAGACCACGGCGAGCACGTCGTCACGCAGTTGCACGGCGCGGGCGAGGTCTTGCTTGCGACGATAGAGGCTGAAAAAAGTATCGGCCTTGTGCCGCAGGATGTTCGGATCGATCGGCTTGAACAGAAAATCCACCGCGCCGCTTTCGTAGCCGCGAAACACGCGCTGCGCCTCGCGCGAGGCTGCAGTGACGAAGATGATCGGCACGTGCCGCGAACGCTCGTTTCCGCGCATGAGCTCGGCCAGCTCGAAGCCGTCCATCTCGGGCATGTGCACATCGAGCAGGGCAAGCGCGACGTCGTGCTTGAGCAGCAGTTCGAGCGCCTCGTAGCCGGACTGGGCGCACAGCACATCGACGTCGTCGGCTCGCAGCAAGGCTTCGAGTGCGACGAGATTCTCGGCAACGTCGTCGACGATCAGGCACTTGATCGGCGGCAGCTGCGATTCGCGCCGGGCCGGAGTCATTCGCCTCGCGAGCTCGGCTGGACTGTAGCGAGGGTGAACGAACGGGATGGAGTCAAGGCTTTCACGCGCTGGAGTTTCACGGTGGACGACGGGCTGCGGATGCGCCCGGCCGACGATGATAACGCGCGGAAGCGAATTAATCGTCCCATCCGCCACATCCGTGGCCATATGCGGGGGCTCGATCAAGGGCAGTAGAAAACGTAGCGGCCTCGCCGACGGCAGCGAGGCAGGCCGGCGCGCACGGAATGCAGTACGCCGAAACCGACATCGCGTGCGTGGAAGCCGGGTCTGGACGGAGGCAGGCGCCGCTGCATCGGCGCGGTCTGCTCGGTGGGTTCCTCGAACTTGCGCTCGGCAACCAGCTTCAACTCGCGCGTTGCCGGCCCGTGGTATTCGGCTTCTGTACTCATGGAGCCCCTTCTGAGTTCTGGCCGGGAAACCCAAATTCCGTGCCGCGCGGCCAGGGGCTCAAATGGCAATCAAATCAAGGGAATCGGCCGAGCTGCAAGCGTTTTGACCATGCAAAATGCGAGCGGTCTGCGCGATGGCTTGCAAATTGCCCGAAAACTCGCGGAGACCGGCCCGGTAGGAGCCCGAAGCAGGCGAGTCGTCCGCAGGGTGTCCGCTGCGGTGTCCGCGGACAGCCCGGCGGACACTGCGGCGGCTCCCCTGGCCGCGTCCGGCGTTAGTGGCGGTGATGGCGGTGACGGTGGTGGCGATCGTGGTGATGGGGATGACGATCGTAGTGGCGCGGAGCTGGACGATAGACCACGACGTCGCGGTGGCGATGGCGCGGCGGGGCGTAGTAGTGGCGCGGACCCCGATCGTAGCGGCGGTCATAGCGGGAATGGTGGCGATGGTCATAGCGACGATCGTGATGGCGATGATCTCGGCTGTCCGCGACCGCGACGCCGAGCGCGGCGCCCGTCACCGCGCCGACGACCGCGCCTTGATTGCCCGCCACGCTATGGCCGATGACGGTTCCGACACCGGCGCCGATGAGGCCGCCGGTGGTCTTGTCTCCAGCAAAAACCGGCATCGCAGTGCTGGCGAGCAGCGCGCCGGTGATGAAGAGAATTTTCCTGTCCATGTGAATTTCTCCGTTTCTGGCCTCGATCGAGGTCGGTCTCAGGCTGCCGTTCCAGTGTGCAAACACTGTGGAGCCAGCATGGAGTTTCACTCTTGCCGCAGCGGCTCGAACCTGCATAGCTGACTATCGAATGAATCCAGGCCCGTTTCGTGCCTGCTGACGGCCTGTCCGCTGTTTTTCGCAATCGAATGTCCGCACTCAAACGAAGGAGCACGCATGCTCAGACGTGATTTCATCAAGATGAGCGGCGCCGGTGTCGGCGCGCTCATGCTGCCGATCTACGGCAATGCCGTCGCCGCCGATATTCTCGGCACCAAGATCGACGTGGCGCTCAAGAAGCGGTTCGCCGACGTGGCGCTCAATACCGCGAAGAAGGGCGGAGCGAGCTATTGCGATGTGCGCATCGGCCGCTATCTGCGCCAGTTCGTGATCACGCGCGAGAACCGCGTCGAGAACGTGGTGAACACCGAGTCGATGGGCACCGGCATCCGGGTGATCGCCAACGGAACCTGGGGTTTCGCTGCCACCTCGGACTTCAGTGAAGACGGCATCGCCAAGGCGGCCGCGCAGGCCGTCGCGATCGCCAGGGCCAATTCCAAGTTCCAGGGCGAGCCCGTGCAACTCGCGCCGAACAAGGGCGTCGGCGACGTGTCCTGGGCCACGCCGATCGTGAAGAATGCGATGGAAGTGCCGCTCAAGGAGAAGGTCGACCTGCTCATGGAGGTGAACGGGCAGGCGATGAAGGCGGGCGCGGACTACATCAACTCGATCCTGTTCCTCGTCAACGAGCAGAAGTACTTCGCGAGCACCGATGGCTCGTACATCGACCAGGACATCCATCGCATCTGGGCGCCGACCGAAGTCACCGCGATCGACAAGGCGTCGGGCAAGTTCCGCACGCGCGAAGGCCTGTCGGCGCCGATGGGCATGGGTTTCGAATATCTCGACGGCAAGCCGGCCGGCAAGATCGCGCTGCCGGGCGGCGCGGTGGCGTATTCGAGCTCGTACAACATGGTGGAAGACGCGGTCGCCGCGGCCAGGCAGGCGCGCGCGAAGATCAAGGCGCGCTCGGTGAAGCCCGGTCGCTACGACCTGGTGCTGGACCCTTCGCATCTGTGGCTGACGATCCACGAATCGGTCGGCCATCCGACCGAACTCGATCGCGTGCTCGGCTACGAGGCCAACTACGCCGGAACCAGCTTCGCCACGCTCGACAAGTGGCGCAGCAAGAGCTTCAAGTGGGGCAGCGACAAGGTCAACATCGTCGCCGACAAGACGCAGCCGCTTTCGCTCGGTGCGGTCGGCTACGACGACGAGGGCGTCAAGACCAAGCGCTGGGATCTGATCAAGAACGGCGTGCTCGTGAATTACCAGGCGATTCGCGACCAGGCGCACATCATCGGCGAGAAGGAAAGCCAGGGCTGCTGCTACGCGGATAGCTGGTCGAGCGTGCAGTTCCAGCGCATGGCCAATGTTTCCTTGCAGCCGGGCGGCACCAAGCTGGCGGTCGAGGAGATGATTTCGAAAGTCGAGAACGGCATCTACATCATCGGCGACGGCAGCTTCTCGATCGACCAGCAGCGCTACAACGCGCAGTTCGGCGGCCAGCTGTTCTACGAGATCAAGAACGGCAAGATCACCGAGCAGATAGAGGACGTGGCCTACCAGATCCGCACGCCGGAATTCTGGAACGCCTGCTCGGCTGTCTGCGACGATCGCGACTACCGCTTCGGTGGCTCGTTCTTCGATGGCAAGGGCCAGCCCGGCCAGGTGTCGGCGGTCAGCCACGGCTCGTCGACGGCGCGCTTCGATGGCATCAACGTCATCAACACGGCTCGCAGCCTCGGCTGATTCCGCTCGATCATCAAGGAAACCCACATGACGATTTTCACTGAGCAGGAAGCCAAGGCCCTGCTGGACAAGGTCATCAAGCTGTCGAAGGCCGACGAATGCATCGCCACGCTCGAAGGCGCGATCGACGGCAATGTGCGCTTCGCCCGCAACAGCGTCTCCACCAGCGGCATCGTCAGCAATTGCGATCTCGCCGTGCAGGTCGCGTTCGGCAAGCGCGTCGGCACCGCGACGATCAACAAGTTCGACGACGCTTCGCTCGAACGCGTCGTGCGGCGCGCCGAAGAACTCGCCCGGCTCGCACCCGAGAATCCGGAGTTCATGCCGGCGATCGGCAAGCAGGCCTACACGCCGACGAGCACGTTCGTGCAGGCCACGGCCGATATCACGCCGGATTACCGCGCGCAGGTGTCGGCGGACTGCATCGCGCCCTGCAAGAAGGACAAGCTCACGGCCGCGGGTTTCTTCTCCGACGGCCAGCGCTTCTCGGCGATCGCCAACAGCAAGGGCAACTTCGGCTACCAGAAATACACGGTCGCCGATTTCACCTGCACGGTGCGAACCGACGACGGCAAGGGCTCGGGCTGGGTGGCGCGCAACGTCGCCGACGTGAAGCAGTTCGATGCCAGGAGCGAAATCCAGATCGCGATCGAAAAGGCCAAGCGTTCGAGCGAAGCCAAGGCGCTCGAGCCGGGCAAGTACACCGTGGTGCTCGAGCCCGCCGCGAGCGCCGGGCTGATCTCGTTCATGATGGTGGGATTCGATGCGCGCCAGGCCGATGAGGGCCGCAGCTTCCTGACCAAGAAAGGCGGCGGCAACAAGGTCGGCGAGAAGGTGTTCGACGAGCGCGTGACGATGTACGCCGACCCGGCCGACGCGAATGCGGCCGTGCTGCCGTGGGACGAAGACGGCTTGCCGCGCGAGCGCACGCCCATCGTGACCAAGGGCGTCGTCGACTACCTGCAGTATTCGCGCTACTGGGCCAAGAAGCAGGGCAAGAAGAGCGTGGGTGCGGTTGGCAACCTGATCATGGTCGGCGGCGACAAGTCGACGATGGACCTCGTCAAGAGCACCAAGAAAGGCGTGCTCGTGACGCGCACCTGGTACATCCGCATGGTCGATCCGCAAACCGTGTTGCTGACGGGGCTCACGCGCGACGGCACGTTCTACATCGAGAACGGCGAGATCAAGTATCCGATCAAGAACTTCCGCTTCAACGAATCGCCCGTGATCATGCTCAACAACGTCGAAGAATTCGGCAAGCCCGTGCGCGTGGCCGATGACGAGTCGCCGTTCATCATGATGGTCCCGCCGATGAAGCTGCGCGAATTCACGTTCACGTCGCTGTCGGATGCGGTGTAGCTTGAGCTTGCGGCGCGCCAGTCGAACGGCTGCCGGCTGTTCCTCTCTCCCGCGTGCGGGAGAGAGTGCCCCGACAGGGGCGAGAGAGGGGCTGTAAGTGAAGCGGCGCGAACTTCTTCGCTCCTCTGTCGCGACGATGGCAAGCGCGCTGCTGCCCAGGGTTGCATTCGCCACCGAAGCAGCGAGCGCCCCCTACGACTTCTGGTTCACCCGGCTCATGTACGAATCGGGCGACTGGGACGTCGACCAGCGCATGCCGTCGAACATCATCGACTCGCTGCTGCAGTACACGACGCTGCGCGTCGACGCGACCGAGCATGTGATCCCGCTGGCCGATTCGCGCATGCTGTCGGCGCCGTTCTGTAATCTGGCCGGACACAAGCTCGTCGAATTCAACCCGGAGGAGCGGGCCAACTTCGAGCGCTATGTCCGCAACGGCGGCTTCGTCTTCGTCGACGACTGCAATCACGACATCGATGGCTTGTTCGCCAAATCGTTCGAAGCCGAAATGGCCACGATCTTCGGCGACAACGCGCTCGTGAAGCTACCGAAGACGCACGCGATCTACCGCAGTTTCTTCCGCTTCGACGGCCCGCCGAACACGGCCTTCGAACTCAACGGCTGGGGCGACGACCTGGTTCACGATTATCTGAAGGGCATCGAGATCGGCGGTCGCCTGGGCGTGCTCTACAGCAACAAAGACTACGGCTGCGAATGGGATTTCGACTGGCGCAACAAGCGTTTCCAGGCCGAAGACCTCACCAGGTTCGCGGTCAATATCGTCACTTACGCGCTGACGGCCTGACGCGCCGGCGCTCATCGAACGCTCATCCAATCGGCAATCATGGCTCCCGATCCCGCTACGAACTCACCGCTCACAGAAGACGAAATCCGCCAGCGCCTCGACAAGCTCGCGCAGGTACGCAGCGCCATCGGCCAGGCCATCGTCGGCCAGCGCGAAACGGTCGAGCAATTGCTCATCGGCCTGCTCGCGGGTGGGCACTGCCTGCTCGAAGGCGTGCCCGGGCTCGGCAAGACCTTGCTCGTGCGCTCGCTCGGCCAGGCGCTCGATCTCGAGTTCCGCCGCGTGCAGTTCACGCCGGACCTGATGCCGAGCGATATTCTCGGCACCGAGATCCTCGAAGAAGATCACGGCACCGGCAAACGGCACTTCAAGTTCCAGAAAGGCCCGGTGTTCACCAACCTTCTGCTCGCCGACGAGCTCAACCGTACACCGCCGAAGACGCAGGCGGCGCTGCTCGAAGCGATGCAGGAACATACGGTGAGCTACGCGGGCACCACCTGGGCGTTGCCCGAACCTTTCTTCGTGCTCGCGACACAGAATCCGCTCGAACAGGCCGGCACTTATCCATTGCCCGAAGCGCAGCTCGATCGCTTCCTGTTGCACGTGCGCGTCGATTACCCGAGCGAGGCCGAGGAGAAGGCGATCCTCGCGCAGACCACCGGCGCCACGAATGCGCGCATCGACGCGGTGATGCGCGGCGATGAAGTGCTGGCCTTGCAAAGGCTCACGCGAGAAGTGCATGTCAGCGATGACGTGCTGGGCTGGATCAACCAGCTGGTGCGTGCGACGCGCCCGCAAACCAGCGAGCTCAAGATCGTGCGCGAATGCTTGCGCTGGGGCGCCGGACCGCGTGCCGGGCAATCGCTGGTGCTCGCCTCGAAGGCGCGGGCCTTGCTGCACGGCCGCTTCGCGATCACGCGTGAAGACGTGCGTGCGCTCGCGGCGCCGGTGCTGCGTCATCGCCTGCTGCTTTCGTTCGCGGCCGAAGCCGAGCAGCGATCGACCGACGATGTCGTGAGCGCACTGCTCGACGCGGTGGCGTTCCCATCCTGATTCGATCGCGCCGTCTTCGCATGCTGATTGTCCCCGATCTGCTCGCCAGCCTTTCCGGCATGCGCCTGCGCGCACGCCGGCCGAGCCTAGGGCAGGGCATAGGCCAGCATGCGAGCCGCAGTCGTGGCGCGGGGCTCGAGTTCGCGCAATACCGCGCCTACGAGCCCGGCGACGAATTGCGGCGCATCGATTGGAAGCTCTACGGACGCTCCGATCGCTTCTTCGTGCGGGACGCCGAGCGCGATAGCCCATTGACCGCGTGGGCGATCGTGGATGCGAGCGCCTCGATGGGGCAGGCCGACACGCTCGTACCCGAACGCACGCGCCTGGCCGCCGCGCGCACGCTCGCGGCCTGCCTGTTCGAACTCGCCTTCAGGCAGGGCGATCGCTTCGGCCTCGTGCTGATCGCGCAGGATCGAGTGTTCGTCACCGACGCTGCGAGCGGACGGCGCCATCGTGATCGCCTGCATTTCGAGCTCGCTCGCGCCGAAGCGGCGGGCGGCTGGCCGATCGAGTCGTCGCTGCATTCGCTCTGGCAATCGATAGCGCCGGGCGCCGTGGTGATGATGCTGTCCGATGGCTTCGAAGAGCGAGCGCTCGCCCTGGCCGAACGCTTGTCCGCAGCGAATCGCGATGTCTCGTTCGTGCGCCTGCTGACGATGGAAGAGCGTGAGTTTCCGTTCGAAGGCGGGCCGCGTTTTCGCGATCCGGAGTCCGCGCAGGAACAGCGAGTCGATGCGGCTCGCGTACGCGCGGACTTTCTGCGTCGCTTCGGCGAGTCCCGGCAAGCCTTGCTCGCGCGGCTCGCCGCATCGGGCGTACGAGCCTGCGAAGCGTTTACCGGCCAGCCGCTCGATCTGCCGTTGCGACGCTTGTTCGGTGGCCGGGACTTCGCCTGATGAGCGTGCTGTTTCCGCTGGGGCTGCTTGCGCTCGGTGCACTCGCGCTGCCGATCGTGCTGCATCTGCTTCGCAGGCCGGAGGACCGCATCGTTCCGTTCGCGGCCTGGCGATACCTGAGCCGCGCAGGCCTGCCACGCGAGCGCGTGCACATTCGCCGCTGGCTGTTGCTCGTCCTGCGCTTGCTGCTGATCGCGACGCTCGCCTTGCTCGTCGCGATGCCGGTTCGCCAGGCCGATGCGGGCCCGAAGCTGCAGTGGGTCTTGGTGTCTCCACAGCTTTCGGCCGAGGCCGCGCATGCCGCACTGAACCGGCCGGGCGCGCAGTGGCGTTGGCTGCAGGCTGGCTTTCCGTCGCTCGACGAGCCGTCGTCGCCTGCGACTGATCCGGGTTTGTTGCGCGAATTCGATGCGCAGCTCGCGGCCACCGACCTGCTCACCGTGATCGTTCCCGAACAATTGTCCGGGCTCGACGCGGTGCGTCCCGAATTGAGCCGCGAAGTGGAATGGATCGTGGTGAGCGGCGAGCCGACGGAAACCCGTCAAGCGCCCTTGGTCGTCGTGCGTCACGACCATGCGGCCGCTGTGGAACTCGGCACCCTCGAGGCTTTGCGCTCGGCGTGGCAGGCGGCGGGCAAGCCGGTGAATTTCGACATCGCGGCGCAATCGCAGGCCATCGATGCGCGTGCGCAACTGTTGGTCTGGCTCGGTGGCGAACCGGATGCCGAGGCCCTGCGCTGGGTGCGCGAGGGCGGAACCCTGCTGCGAACTCGGGCAAGCGAGGGAGCCTGGCCCTTGCGCGAAGCGCCGTTCGGCCAGGGGCGAATTTTTTCGATCACCACCGCGCTCGATCCTGCTGCGACGCCGGGCGTTGCGGACGCCGGCTTCGCCGCACAGTTGCGCGAAGACCTGTTGCGCCCGGCGCGTCCGCCCGATCGTGCCGATGCACAGGGTTTGAAGCCGGTGCGGGCCGAACTGCCTGCGATCCCGAGGAGCGAGCCTATCGACGACTGGCTGATCTGGATCGCGCTGGCCTTGTTTCTCGCGGAGCGTGCCGGTGCGGCGTGGCCGAAGAGACGGGCGCATGACTGAGCCGATCGTCGTCCACCTGCTCGGCCTCTTGAGTGCTGCGCGTCGTCGCACGCTCGTGGTGGCTTTGCTGTGGGCCTTGCCTGCACTGTGCGTCGTGTCGTTCGCGGTGTGGCAATCGGGCTCCATGGTCATGTTGGGCGCGGCCTTGGCTATCGTCATCGCGTGCGCGGTGCTGGCCCGGCGGCGATTGAAGCCGCTCGATCGCCACTGGCTCGTGCGCCAGCTCAATGCGCGTATTCCTGCCGCGGATGACAGCCTCGATCTGCTGCTGTTCGCGCCTGAGCAATCGGGTCCGCTGGTTCGCCTGCAGCAACAGCGCTTGCGCGAGCGGCTGCGCGAGGCGCCATTGCCGGATCTGCGCCCCGCCTATCCGTGGAGCCGCCTCGCGCTTGCATGGCTGTCGGCTGCAATCGCCTGTGGCTTGCTGTTGTGGCAGCCCTGGCACGGTCATTCCTTGCCGATAGTTGTGAACGAGGCGGGCGATGGCGCTGCCGGTATCGCGCGGGGTTCGTTCGAAGCGCACCTGCGCATCGAGCCGCCGCCTTACACGGGCTTGCGTGCGTCGGACGACACCAGCCCGGAAGTACGCCTGCCCGAAGGCAGCCGGCTGCAGTGGACGCTGCGCTTCGGCTCCCAGCCGACGGCGGTTTCGCTGCAGTTTCACGATGGCTCCTCGCTCGTCTTGCAGCGCAAGGCAGAAGGCTGGATCGGCGAGCGCCGAGTCGATGCGTCCACGCTATATCGGGTCGTCGCCGTCGGTGCGGGCATCGACGAGCAGCGGCTTTATCGGCTCGACGTGATTCCCGATCGCGCACCGGAGATCATCGTTCGCGCTCCGCAACAGACGCTCAACGAACTCAGCCCCGACCAGTCGCAATGGTCGCTGTCGTTCGAGGCTCGCGACGACTACGGCTTGGCTATGGCCGAGCTTTCGATCTCGCTCGCACAGGGCTCGGGCGAGCAGATCGAAGTCAGGGAACAGAAGCGCGTACTCGAAGGCAGCGGCGGCGCACGCGAGCGCCGCTACCAGCAGACGCTCGATCTGCAAGCGCTCGGCTTCGCGCAGGGCGACGATCTGATCGTTCGCCTGAGCGTGGGCGACAACCGCGAGCCCGAGCCCAATGTGAGTCGCAGTGCGAGTTTCATCCTGCGCTGGCCGGCCGAGGCGAGCGAGCAGGGCGAGGGCCTGCAAGGCGTGGCGCAGAAGACGATGCCGGCTTACTTCCGCAGCCAGCGCCAGATCATCATCGACACCGAGGCGCTCATCGCGCAGAAGCCTGGACTCGACGAGTCCGAATTCGAGAAGAGGGCCGATGCGATCGGTTTCGATCAGAAGATGCTGCGCCTGCGTTACGGCCAGTTCCTCGGCGAGGAATCCGAAAGCCCGGGGCATGAAGCGGGAAATGAAGCGGAGCATGAAGATCACGCGCAAGCGCAGCGCTCCGCGGGCTCGCAGGCCGACGAGGTGATGCGCGAGTTCGGCCACACGCACGACATCGCCGAAGCCGCGACCTTGCTCGACGACCAGACCAAGCAGCTGCTGCGCCGTGCGCTGGCGGCGATGTGGGCCGCCGAAGGCCAGTTGCGAATGGGACAACTGCAAGCCGCGCTGCCGCACGAGCACGAGGCGCTCGAAGCGATCAAGCAGGTACAGCAATCGACGCGCATCTATCTCGCTCGCATGGGGCTGGATCTGCCGGCCGTCGATCCGGCACGGCGCCTGACCGGTGATCGCACCGGGCTCAGCGATCCGCAGCCGATCGCGCTCGGCGACGATGTGGCCGATGCGGCGCCGCTCGTCGAAGCCTGGCGGGCGCTCGACAGCGGCGCGCAGCCGGAGATCCGCGCGCTGCGCGAGTGGCTCGATGCGCATCCGCAACCGGGCGATCGCGCGCTCGCGCTGCTGCGCAGCGCCGACGAGTTGCGCCGCTCGCCGGCCTGCGTCGAATGTCGCGAGCGCTTCAAGGCGCAGCTCTGGCCGTTGTTGCCGATGCCGCGTGCCGCCTTGCGTGCGCGCAGCGCGCCCGATGCGGAGGCGCAGGCCTATGAGCGTGGCCTGCGAGGCGCGCGGCCATGAGCGCGCCGATGCTGGTGGCTGCCGCGCTCGCGCTTGCGACGCTCATGGGCATTTGGCGCAGCCTGCGCCGCGAAACCGGCGTCAAGGCGCGGCTGCTGTGGAGCGCGATGTCTTTGCTGTCCGCGGCCGCGTTCTGGCTGCTGCTGTATCCACCGCAACGAGCGTGGCGCGAAGACGCCTTGAACGTGATCGTTCCAGGTGGCGACGCCGCCGTATCGTCGCTGCCTTCCGGTCAAAGCATCGTCGCCTTGCCGGGAGCCGATGCGCCAGCGCGCGTCGAGCGCGTTCCCGATCTGGCGACGGCCTTGCGGCGTCATCCACAGGTGCGCGAACTCGACATTGCCGGCGACCATCTGCCGCTGCGCGACCGATCCGTGGCCGCCGCCTTGCGGCTGCGCTTGCATTCGGCAGCCGAAGCGCCGGGCTTCCGCGATCTTCATTGGACGCAGCGCAGCGCCGCCGGACAGCAATGGTTCGTCGGCGGCGGCGTGTCCGCCGAAGATGCGACGGTCGAGCTGCGCGATCCGGCTGGAGCGCTCGTGGATGCCGTCGCTGTCGAGTCCGGTGGACGCTTCAGCTTGTCCGCCCCCGCGCGCATCGCCGGACTCGCCCGCTTCGAACTGAACTTGCTCGATGCGCGCAAGCAACGCATCGACAGCGCGAGCCTGCCGCTCGAGGTCGAAAGCGGCATCGCACTGAGCGCGATCGTGCAGGCCGGAGCGCCGAGCCCCGAACTCAAGTACTGGCGGCGCTGGGCCAGCGACGCCGGCATGAGGATCGACTCGCACATCGCGCTGAGCGACGGGCTCGGCGTCGGCGATGCGAGCGCGATGTTCGATCCGGCAGCGCTCGCCGCAGCGGACTTCGCGGTGTTCGACGAGCGCAGCTGGCTTGCGCTCGCTCCGGCTCAAAAAGCCACGTTGCTCGCGGCGGTCGATCAGGGACTCGGGTTGCTGCTGCGGGCCAGCGGGCCACCCGATGCGGGCGTGCTGGCGGAATGGAGTGCGCTGGGTTTCGCGCTCGCTTCGGAGGGCTCGGCCGTAAGCGCCAGCATCGATGGGGCGCTGTCCTTGCGCGAGCATCTCGACTTCCGCGCCGCGCCGCTCTCGATCACCGGCGGCTCCGCAGCACCGCTGCTGGGCGACGATCATGGTCGCGTGCTGATCGCCGCGGTTTCGCGCGGGCAGGGACGCATCGCGCTGTCCACGCTGCTCGACAGCTTCCAGCTCGTGCTGCGGGGGGATGCGGGCCGCTATGGCGGCCTCTGGGGCCGTCTGATCGCAGAAGTGGCCAGGCCTCGGCAGCCCGCAACGAGGAGGTCGCCGATTCCGGTCGGCTGGGTCGGCGAGCGGCAAGTGCTCTGCGACCTCGGCGACCAGGCTCGCGTGATCTCCGCGAGCGGCGCCGAGACCCGCCTGATCGTCTCCGAGCGTTGCGCGGCTTATTGGCCCGAGGAAGCGGGCTGGCACCGCCTCGCCGACGGCGATGCACGCGAGCCCTTCTACGTGCGGGCTTCCGGTGATGCCGAAAGCCCGCGCAATCACCGCGACCGTGTCGCCACCCAGGCGCTGGCGTCGGCCGGCGAATCCACCGTAGCGGCGAGTCCCGTAGCGGGCCGTCGGCCGATGGACCGCTGGCCCTTGCTGCTGTTGTGGCTGCTGCCGACGGCCCTGCTGTGGTGGCGAGAACGCCGGCCGCTATCGCCGCGCTGACCCGCTCCGCTTGGCGAAAATTTGATCGTTTACGCTGCAGCTTCAATCGTTTATGATGCGCGCCCCCAAGATGGTGATGTAGCTCAGACGGTTAGAGCGCGGCACTCATAATGCTGAGGTCGGTGGTTCGATTCCACTCATCACCACCAATATTTCCTTTTACATTCAATGAACTGCAACGATTTCTCGCGCGGTCCTTGATTCGCAGAACGGAGATTGCGGGATTTTTGCGTGAGCCCAGGTCACAAATCTTCTCGACAACGTCGAGCAGTTCCCTGAGCTGAGCGGCGCAATACTCGGTCGTGATCCGACCACTCTTGTGTCCTAGCAAGTCCTGCCGCACTTCCAGTGACGCACCGGTGGCCCGAAGCCGCTGGCCGAAGGTATGCCGCAGGTCATGCACTCGGACGTTGATCAAGCCTGTTGCCGCGCGTTGAAAATTGACCATCAAACCGAGGTTGGGGATGCGGATAAAAACTTGGACTGGTTAAGAAACGATTCCAAGGCTCTTGCGATATTCGAT
>QFCS01005123.1_pt1 | contig 134227 bp, 127 predicted proteins | sample 3576561 | NCBI WGS metagenome assembly QFCS01 | reverse complement strand
TGGAGGATCGACTACAACACCAACCGACCGCATACGAGCCTCAACGGGCTCACACCAAGCGAGTTTGCCAACCGTTCAAACAGGGACGAAAACCAGAACAGAGTCTACTTATAAACGAGGGCAATCAGGGGTGCAGGTCACGGGAGATATGAACAAAAACCAAACAGAAGATAGCGCGATAGAGCGTAACCGCCCACGTGGAGCTAGGTGGCCGCATATCCCAAAGCACTGGAGAGATAGTGAAGTTGTAGACGAGTAAGAAAACCAGCATCAACAGTTCAGCGGCAAGAACGGTCGCCCAAAGTCCGTAGCCTCTGCGATGCAGCAACCACCCGATGATCAGGCCCGGAATAAGTGTGAAGGCAAGTGTAAGCGCCCATGAAACCGGGAGTTGGGCAAACAGAAGATAGAAAACGATGAAGATTGCATCCATGCGCGCCCAGCCTGTGTTTGCTACCGGCTAGCATCATAGGTCGCCTTCGCTAGCGGACTCAACCGCTACCGCCCCTAAGCGGCCTTCATGATCCGGCGATACTCCCCATAGAGCCATTCGCCCGTCGCATTGAGCGGCCTGCTAATCGAAACCGTGTGGTCGCCAATGATCCGGCGAACCTTCCCATGGTTGCGGATGGCATACTGCCCCCACCCCCAATCGCACCTTGGCTTCATGTCGAGTTGATACCGTGCCCCCGGTCCAATTTGGTCACCGCCAGACCGGCACAACGCAAACCAGATCGCCTCAAGGTCGGTTATCCGGGCAAGCATCCCGCCATGAAGGTGCAGCCGGTCCCTTTCAATGTCCACGGCGAACCACCAGTAAGGAAGGGCAACACAAGCCCGTTTCAGGTCGCGTTCGATTTGGCGCTTAAAGAAGTCGGTAAAGCCCTTGGGATCGCGCAGGGCTTGGCTAATCCGTCCCGGGGTGAGATTGAGCGAGAACGAGAACGGACGCATCCCCGGCTCTCTTAGGTATTCCATGGCTTCGTTGGCGGCTGCCAGCTTCACCCTACCCCGTGTCTTTGCCCATACGGGCAGATGGTTGTCGTTGTGAGGCGTTGGAGGGTTGGCGTTGTGGGGTGAAAGGGGTGCTGAAAGGGACGATTGAGAGGGGCTGTTAGGAGTAAGAGGTGCTTCTACTAAAGGCGAGGAATCCGGCGAACAGGCGGGAAGCTGAAAAGACGCAATGGTTCTAAGGGTTTTCTGGTCTTTGCGGTCACTGCTACGCGGGCTAGCCGTGACTCTTTTGGACGGCTGTTTCGGAGTGTCCGGTTCTTCCGCCGTGACTGTTTTGGACGCTACCGCCGGGTCGTCGGAAAGTTCGGCAATTAACGCATCGAGGCCTTCAAGCAGGGCCATGTCGGCTTGAGTCAGTTCGCGCTCTGGTCCGTCGAAAAGATTTCCGAGGTCCAAATCATCCGACGTGTGACGAGCCTTTGAATTTTTGCTATAGTTCAACTCAGATAACCTTCTATTCGCGTGGTGGGTATCTAACCCTTTGCCCTGCACAGGATGGCACCTGTGCAGGGCGTTTCTTTACATATAGCGGTTTGGACGAGGCTTTTGACTTGGCCTACCGGAGGATGCCGCCCGGACGCTGTTGGGCGCGAATTTCCTTGACGATCATTTCCCTAAGCTGGACTCCGGCGGCCTTGGCGACTTGTTCACCAAGCGCTTGATGATCTGCGGCACTCTGGCCCGGACTGCCCTGCACCGTGACGGCGATCTGCGGCGCGATGACAGTGGTCCCGGTCGAAACCATGGGACCGGCAGACGATGCGGCCCCGACGCCAACCAAGTCACCATTGGCGAATTTCGGAATCTTGTTGTCATTGAGCGCCCGCAAGAGCGGCAAATGCCGAGCCGTGGCGCTGGCCCGCACCACGAATTCACCGTCCGACAACATCGCCGGGATTGAATCAGACGTGCTGGTTCCTGGCCCCGATACAAAGCCGCCTTCGTCAAAGCCGAGCATTTTGGAAAAGCCGCCCATGATGCCGCCTACGCCACCGTTCGGACCAGATAGGCCGAACAGTTTGCCGAAAGCACCCTCGCCCGTGATCGCCGCCATGAGGGCTTGCCGGGCGAAGTTGCGGAACACGTCGGACATAATGTCACCGAACGACGTTCCCTTTTGCCCCAAACGGTCAAAGACCGTTAGAAGCTCGTTTCCTGCAAACCGCAGCGTGTCCTGCATCCCTTGGAAGGCGTCGTGCTGGCGGGCCGCCGCTGCAGCCGCTGCCAGCATGGCGTCAGCCTGTTCCCTGATCTTGGGATTGGTCGCCTCGGTGATGCCGTAAAGTTCTTTCCCGGCTGCGGCGTTGGCGCGCTTGGCGGCTTCCTCAAGCTGGGCAACGATGACGGCGCGCTGGCGCGCTTCCGAGCTTTGGCCGATAGTGGCTGTTTCAGCCTTTATGACGGCAATGCGCCGGTTGGCGCTATCGACGGCAGCCTCAAAGGCGTCTCGGGGTTCTGCCGCCTGCGGCGTCGCCGGTGGCGCTTTCGACAGATCGCCGCGCACCTTCGTCTGGGCGTCGATTGCCTCACGCATGGCCTGCCGAACCGCGTTGGGGTTGCCGAGCAAGGATGCAAGCTGGCGACTAGCCGGTGATCCGCCTGCGGCAGTCTCAAAGCCCGGTTCGCCGCGCATAATGATGCCGGACGCCGCAGGATCTGACGTAAGGCCCCGCGCCCGCATGAACTCATTGAACTTCGCCCAAAATGGCGAGTTACCGGCTTCCGCGAAGATGCCCGGAATTTCCTTGAGCGCCGCGTAAAGCTGGTTCGCAACCGTCACGGCGGATGCGAGGTTCTGATACACGTTCACCCAAGACTCTTGGTATTCCATGCCGAGCTTGGCGAGGTCCGCCTGAATAGGCTTGAAGCGATCTGCCAATACGCGCTGCGCTTCCTCAAGGCGGTTCTTTAGGTCGATCGCGCGGGCGATTTCCTCGGGCGAGACAATTTCCGCTGCCGCGAGCTTGTCGGCGTTCGCCAGCATTTCCCGGAGATAGTTGGAATTGGCGCGCAGGTTGTCGGTGATCTTGCTGCCAAACGCCTTTTCAGACAGGTCCAGCGCGGCCAACCGCTGCCCCTTATCAAGGGCGTCGGTGATCAGGGCAACCGTAGCGCGGAGCTTGGCTTCATTGCTGGTCGCGGCAGAGATCGCCGCGACGTTGGCGTTACCGGCAAAATTGCCGTTCTTGACCATATCCGCGAGCGTCTTTTCGAGTGCGCTGCCGCCGAGCGCGCCTTGCGAAACGCGGGCGAAGCGATCCAGCCCGGCATTCACGTCATCAATCGTCAGCCGCAGGCCTTCGCCGCTTTTCTGCATCCGCTGAAAGAAGTCGGTCGAAACACCCGCCTTGCTCGCCTTCTCTGCCGTCTCGTTGAATTCTTCGATCTTCTCTTTCGCCAGATCGGTGGCGTAGCCCATGAGCTTGAACAGGCCCGCCGTCGCGGCAATCGCGCCGCCGAGCGGACCGAGCACGCCAAGGACCGAACGAAAGCCGAGCGCGGCAGCGCCAGCCGAACCGGCAGACGCCAGCGCGGATGCGTTCGCATCAATGAACATTTTGGCGATCTGTCGCGCACCCGAGCTTGCGAGCGCGCTGGTATCCTTCATGCCCTGTTTGAACTGCGCCAGATCGACGCGAACCGGGATGTTAAGCGCTGGCGTCGGCATTCTCTGCACCCACAAAGAGAGCGGTAAGGACATTCATGGCGAGCATGGCGCTAGGCCCAAGCGGCTTTCCGCGCACATGGTCTTGAATAATCTTGGCGGCCTCGCGGGACGCGGTGCCGCCGCCGATCAGGCCCCATTCAATGACACGTTCAACGTCGCTGATCGAATACACGCCTTCCTCAAATCGCCGGAAGCACGCGGCGGGCGTATTGCCATATTGTCCGGGCAAGCCGATCACCTGCATTCGCAGCAATGCGGCCTTGTGGTTCAAGTCAAAGACATGCGGGCCGCCTGCCCATGTAATCGTCCGCGCTGACTCACTCACTTCAAAACCTCGCTCGCTGCATCGTTGATGTTGTCCTGCATGTCGTCCTGCATTTCGTTGTAGGTGGAATAGAAGAATGAGCGCGCGGGCTGTTTGCTGGTGCCGTATTCAAACGCCAGCGCATAGTCGTAGCCAACGCCGCTGCCCTCGCGGATTTCCTTGGTCGTCAGATCGCCGCCAGCAACCACGATCACCTCAAGATCATTTGCGCCGTCGATCACGGTGCAGGACTGCTCAAGATCGCCGGTATCCTCGGGCGGTTGTTCCAATTCCTTGAGGCGTGCGCGTTGTGCGGCGGAAAGGCGTTCGGCTTCCTCGCGGATCACGCCCGAAAGCTGATCGGCCAACGCATCCGGTAAACCGTTGAGATACCTTTCCAGATCATCCGCCATTACCAAACCAAGTCCTCTGCGCTGATCGACGGGTTGTCATAGAACGAGCGGTGATCCTCGCCGGCAGCGGCGCGCGACACCGCCATCCACGTCGCAACAGCGCCGTCAATTCGGTCGGTTGACTTCCCCTTGTGCATGACGCGGTTGCCCGCGCTATCGGTATGAATCGCGACGTTGGCAAAGCACCAGCGCAGGACTGGATGCCCGCCGTGCTGGAACTGACTCTCAACGATGGCGCGCTCAACCTCGTTCAAGGCCGGTGACTGTGTGACCCAGCCCTGCCGGATCGTGACTACCGGCTGGCCTTCCTCCAACAGCGGCGACATAACCGAGTGTGCATAGGCCGGATCGAAACCAATCTCGCGAACGTCATAGGTTTCGATCAGGTCGCGGATGCACCCCAACACGGCGGAATAGTCGATAGCGTTACCGGGTGTCGCAGTCAGGTAACCTCGCTTCGCCCATTCCACATAAGGAACGCCATCGCGCTCCGAACGAACGCGAAGGCTTTCAGCGGGACAAAAGAAGTGCGGGAGGATGACATAGCCGCCGCAACCGTCGCGGAATGCCGCTACCACTGCGGTTAGATCGGTCGTTACCGACATATCCACGCCGATCCAGCACGGTTGCCCCTTCAACGCCTCAAGGTCGATAGGACCGGCGCCGCGATCATAGATGTCCATCTCCACGAATGGATTGGTCGAATGATCTAGCCAGACGTTCAAGCCATACTGGCGGAATGTCTCGCGAGCGGTGATCGAGGTTTCGCCCTCCCGCGCAAGCTGGCGCAAACCTTCAATGTCCTGATAGCCGAGCGCAAGGCCGGGGTTGGCACGATACCAAAGCGCCTCATCCTTCCAATCAGCGTCCGCTGGCGTCTCAAAAAGGACCGGCAGCAAACTTGGATCAATGATTTCGCCGCTCGCCACCTTGCGCGCGCGGTCCACAATCTCATGGGCGATGTTGTCCTGGCCCCTGCCCGATGTGGTCGCCACAACCATGAGCGAACCTTGGGTTTTCGGCATGGCGGATTTCAGCGCTTTCCAAAGCTCATCGCCGCGCCAGATGTGCAGCTCATCCACAAAGACGAATGCGGGCGTCCGCCCGTGCTGCGTGCCTGCATCGCCGCTGATCGCCTCAAGGAACGAGCCGAGCTTTGGGAAGATGATTTTCTTGACGCTGTTATGAGCGTCATAGATTCTGGTGGCCTTTGCGAGCCTGTTATCCTCGCGGATGATGCCCGCCGCTTCCTTAAACCCGTAACCGGCTTGCTTGCGATCCGAGGCCGCAAGAATGCACTCGCCAGCCGGGATCGCTTCCGGTCCGATGGTGTGCAGGACCGACAACGCGCCAGCGATTGAGGTTTTGCGGTTGCCGCGCGGTAGCAATAGGACAACCGTCTTGACGATCCGCGAGCCATCTTTATTGCGCGGACCATAGATGCGCCGGACAAGCCGTTCCTGCCATGCGTCCAGCTTGAACGCCCGTTTCGGCAACGTGCTTTTGGGATGCTTCAACCGGCGCAGAAACGTGACAGCCCGTTCGCCATAACCGAGCGGGTCGTCAATCGGACTGCCGTCAAAGAGCCAATCAGGATACGTTGAGCGGATTGTCGTCATCGTCATCCTGATTGTCGGCACGCACCGATGGCCGCGAACGGGAAACCGGCGTCAAACCAAGCTCTGCCGCAAGCTGGCGCACTTGATTGCGAGCGTTTTGCTGAATGCTGATCGCCGGATGCTTGCGCGGCCCCTTGTCGGTCTGCACAACCATGCCGTCACGAATCACCAGCCGCGTTGCTTCCGCGAGTTGACCCGCCGCGTCGGCATAGGCCGCGAGCGTGCCGAGGTCCGCTTCGGTCAAGTGCTTCCGCTCAACCAAGATCGGCGCAACCTTGCGCCATTCCTGTTTGCCAAGCCGCGAGAGCCATGCAGGCGGGTTAGGAACCGTCTGCATGTTGCCGGAGACAATCCGATTGGGTTTCGCACCTCTCATGTCGTGCGAGCCTCGCTACCGTAGAATTTCAAGGCAGCCGCAGAATAGGCCGCGCTTGCAGCTTCGACGGTCGCGAACGTCCCGAGGTTGATGGTGCGCCGGTCCGCATAGATCGTGGCGCGATAGTTCCCGGCCTTTGTCATGCGAACGCCGCGCACGCCAAGCCGGTTCGGCTTGCTGCGCCGCTGCGCCCGCAGCGAGGCCGATGCCAGCCGCAAGTTGATCCAGCGATTATCCGAACGGTTCCCGTTGGCGTGAATGATTTCAGCCGCAGGCCATCTGCCCGTCATCATGAACCATGCGAGCCGGTGCAAGGCATACGTCCGGTAATCAATAGTGGCGTAAACGTAGCCAGCCGCACGGATCGCGGTCGCGATCAGCTTGCCGCCGCGCGTGAACGTCCCAGCTTCCGGGTCATATCGAATATCCAGTTCTTGAAGTCGGCGCAGAGATACAAGCCCGGTCATGTCACTGCCTCACGCAACGAATGGCGAGACCCCTGCGGCGGCTTAATTCGCGAAGCTCTTTGATGTCATAGGCCGCGCCGTCATAGGTGACGCGGTGTTCGGTGGTCAGGCCATCAAGCCAGCGCATCCGGAACGCGATTGAGGTTTCCGTGGTCGCGCCTTGCCCGCGAATGAATTCTTCAGTCGAGCCATTCACGATCTGGGCGCGCATGGTCGCGACCACTTCCCAAGACGTGTAAGCCTCGCGCGCGGGACCGAGCGACCGAACCGGGCGTTCAATCGTGATCGTTTTGTCCAGCTTGCCCGCCCTCATGCCGCAACCTCGCGGACAATGGCGCGGATGGTGACAATGCCGTGCGAATACTCGCCATGGGGATCGCGCATATAGCGGGAACCGCCGATCAGCATTCCGGTGCAGCGGTAGCCGTCAAAGTCGAATGGCTTTCCGTCCAAGGCATCAATGATCGCGCCACCGACGCGCTTGGCGGTCAGTAAGCCGGTTTCCTTCACCCAAATGTGCAGATCGGCAGAGGTCTCATTATAGAAGCGCCGGTAGCGGTCGCCGTGAACGGTCTGCCCGTCACCGATCATGATGCAGCGTTCAAGTTCCGGTGCTCCGGAACGCTCAACGATGGCGTCTGCCGGGATAAGCGCCGTCACCGCATCAGCCACGATCAGGCGAACACCGATGGCCTTTTGCAGGGCAAGAGAGGGTTCACCCACGGTCAAAACACCCATTCCCGGTATGGTTCGAGCATGTCCAACATGCCGAACGGCAAGGTTTGGGCGGTGACGCCGATCAGGGACGCCTCGCGGTTCTCGAAAAGGTGCGCCGCAAGTTGCAGCGTCGCTTCCTGCACTGGCGCGGGTAATGCGGCGTCATCCGAGGGAATGCCGGTGTATTTGGCGACCCATTCAGCCGATGCTGCCAGCTTTCCAGCCAGCAAGGCGTCGTCCGCGTCGGTCGTAAGATTCAGATGCGCCTTGAGATTGTCGAGTGTTACGGGCATGGAAAAATCCTAATTAGGGCGTCTCTTGCGCGGCGGGAGTGTGCCGGTGCTTAGGCTTCTTTGCGGAATCCTTGACCACCCCCGGCCCCTGTAGCGCTTGAGCGAGGCCCTTCACGTCGATATTGAAAGCGATGGCCTTGGCGAGACTATGTGCTGTTCGCACCATGTCGCGCTCTGCATCCCGCACCATCTTGCGAATGATGCGCGTAAGCTCACGCTCAACCTCAGTCTGCGGCTTCGTTCGTGGTGTCTTACGGTTGGTCATCAGCTCATGCTTCTTTCGAGGGATTGCTTGGTTGAGTTGTGGCAATGGCTGTTCATGGGCTGCCAGTTCTTCCGGTCCCAAAAGAGCTTCATGTCGCCTTTGTGTGGGATGATGTGATCGACCACGTTAGCGGCGCGACCACATCCGCATATGCAAAGGCTATTGCCGGGAAGCGCGAGGAATGCGCGGCTTTCCCTGCGCCACTTGGAATCATAGCCACGATCAGTAGCGTTCGGCCTGCGGCGATCATGTGCAGCCTTCCGCGCGATCTGGCACGCGCATTTCACGCCAGCCGCCACGCGCTTGCCGCATCCGCAAATCCTGGGCGCAAGCATCGGCATTAGGGCAACGTGTGCTTTGTCATGTCGCCAAGATGATTGAGGCGATTGCGGGTAGCGGGATTGAGCCGCTCCTTGGTCAGGTCGGTTGAGTTGCCTTTGTCATCTTCCTTGCTGCCATGGATTGCCTTGAGGCGGTCCATGTGCCCGCGATACGCGGCGAGAACTTCCTGCGGCGTTGCTGCCCATGCTTCATTCGGGGACCAGCCAAGCCAACCAGTCGCGATGGCGAACAGTCGCTCATAGAATTCTGTGAATGGAATGTTGTTGCCGGATGTAGCGCCTTCCATTTCGTCGCGCTGTTCAGGGGTGCCAACCAACGCGCCGATAAACTCCACGGCGCGGATGCAAAGCAGATTGATGCTGACATTGAGCGGTTGTTCACCGCGCTCAATGAAGTCCGCCATAGCGTTGTCGTCATACGTGCCAGCGCGGATCACATCAGCAAGAGCAATAACGGAGCCGCCAGCAAGAGCATTAAGAAGATTTTGGAAATCGCCATAGGTATGTGCGAGGTCGAATGCGGCCCGCAGCGAAGGCTTCAACGCGAACGACTGCGGAGGATCAGTGATCACGATTGATTTCGGTGCGAGCCGCATTTCCTGCCCCTTACGCTACTGGCGCAATGGCGGGAGTGCCGAGAACGGCAACCGCACCGGCAGCGATGCTGGTGCCGCTGTTCTTGGTCGCGACCACGCGGACATAGCGGCGCTTGCCGATATAGCCCTGCTTAAAGCTGCCGTCGGCAGTCAGAGACGCTGGCAACACACCGCGAAGGTCGCTCGCCGCAACGTCGGTGAAATCGCCGTCCGTTGTGGTGTCCGACTCTTGCAGCTTGGCGGTGAAATCGCCGGAACCAGCAATTGCGCCGGTGTTGATGACAATGAGGGCGCTACCGTAGCCGTTAAGGTCAACGGCATTGCCCTTGATGGTCGCGGCCTGCACCGCTGGCGAAAGTGCCAGCTTTACCGCGTTGTCGGAAAACGAATCTTTCATTCAGGATGATCCTTGTTGTTCGGGAGGGAATGGCGGCTTAGGTAGCCGCCACCTTGAGGAACTTGATTGCGTTGAAGTCGCCAGCGCCGCCACCGACACGCTTGTAGGTGTCGAAAAGCACCCGGCCCTTTTGGGTAACCACATCGCGAGTGACGCGGATGCCCTGCCGGTCAACGATGACGTAACCCTGTCGGAAGTCACCGAACGCGATGGCGTGCTTGCCCGCTTCAAGATCGGGCATACCGTCATCAATCTGCACCCGATATCCGAGCAGCGGATGTTCGATGCCCTCGATCAGGTTGCCGGTCGGTGCCCAAAGATACCGGCCAACGCCATCAACGATGGACCGCAGGCGAACGGCGGTATTGCTGTTCATCAGAAACTGCGCATTGCCCTTGTAAGGACGGCGCAGCGCTGCAACGAGCTTGATCAGTGCCGCCGTCAGGTTGGCGTCGGTTGGTGCCGATGCATGGCCTGCCGGGACATACTGGAACTTGCCCCACGCGCGAGTGAAGTCCTTCTCGTTGGTCGTGTCATAGGTGAGAAGGCCGCGCGGGAAACCGTTTGAGCCGTCGTAGGAAAGGAAATCCTCGCCCTCGGTTTCGGCAAAGTCATGGGTGGCATTGTTGATCAGCCATCCGGCGATATCCACCGCAGCGTCATCCAACAAATGCTGGGTCGCGGCTGGCGCGGCGTAGTATTCGCCAACGCCGTAGGTGTGATTGATCAGTTCAGGGCGAGCAGTGTCCTGCGGACGATCATCGCGTTCCACAACGCGCTGCGCGCCACGCTTGCCGAGCGAATAGAAGCGCGAATACTTGTCCGTGCTGATCGAGACGACTTCCGCCAGCCCGCGCATGGGTGACAGGTCGGTCATCAGGTTGCGGATGGCGAGGTCAACGGTCGGCAACACCAGCCAACCGCCCTCGGGAGCGTTGTCAGATGCAGCCGCTTTGACTTCCACATCAGAGCCGGTGCGGATGTAGGAAGCCAGCGCTTTGGTCTCGATTTCGCCGCTGCCCTCGCCGCCCTTGGCTTCGAGGCCAGGACGGTTGAGCTTCGCTTCGATCTTGTCGAGGCGATCCTTCATACCGTTGTCGTTCGCTTTGGTTTCGATGGCCTTCATGCGGTCATCAAGAGCCAGCTTGAAGTCGTCCAGCGACTTCGTAACGACGGCAAGCTGATCGTCATCGCCGGTATCCTTCAACTCAAGTGCGGCATTCAAGTTCATGGGTCGTTTCACCTTCCGGTAAGCGCCACGCGGGCGCGGTTAATGGCTTCGGCAATCGCCGCTGCCGAATTCAAAGACTTCGCGCTGGTCACCCGCGCGCGAGGATGTGAGGGATTGCGAACCAAGCTGACTTCAACGAGGTCCAGCGCAGTAATCACGCGGTTACAGCCCTGCTTTGTTGATGCCTTGGTGCGAAAACCGATGGAAAGACCGGAAACCAAGCCGCCCTGAATGAGGCCGCGAATGGCACGCGCGCGCGGCTGGTCCATGTGCAGCTTGCCAGTGACGGTGAAACCCTCATCGGTTTGCTTCGTCTCGGTCCATGTGCCGATTAGGTCATCCGGGTTATGAGCGAACAACATGGGCAGATCGTCAACGGCTACATTGATTGCGCCCTTGGTGATAATGTCGCCAACACTATCCGGCGAACCAAACGGCCACGCGGTGCCGGTGATCACGCCAGCTTCGTCAACCGCGAGCGAGGCCTTGACTTCAAGCCTGTCCATCTTCGTCCTTTCCAAACCAAGTCGCTTCCGCGATGGCGAACGCGAGCGGATAAACTTCTGAAAGCGGACGATCTGCGGCGTAGGTCGCGACAAGTTCTGCGGCGCGCGCCGGGTGCATTCCGCCGCCGATCAGGGCAAGGCGAATGGTTTCCGTCAGGTCGGCGTGTGCGAACCGCTTGTTGAAGATGCGATCACAAATGGCCGCGATGCCAAGGCCGGTGCTGCGTTCCAATTCCTTGAGCGTCGGCAGCGACAGGCGAAAATCGTATTCGGCATCGCCAAAGAATGCGCGGTGGGATGTAATCATGCCGCCACCCCGCGCGATGTGTTCGGGTTCTCAAAGGTATCGCCACCGTCGTAAGGCGGACGATTTTCGAGCGCGCGAACTTCGTTGGGATTCAGAATGCGATTTGTGATTGCCTTGCCGTAGGCCTCCATGCGTGCCGCCAGATCGGCGCGCGCGTAGTTGTCCAAGAGGAATTCGGCAAGCACTGCCCCGCTTTCATCCGGCGTAGACAGTAGCTTGAGCCGAATCTCGGATTCCCATCTGGAAACCCAAGGCATCAGGCAGTTGGACAGAAAGTCCTGCGCTTGTTGTTCGATGTTCGACTGAATGGCGCGCTCAAGCTGGCCAAGCATGTGCGGCGGCACGCGGGTAAACCGCGAGATTTCGTTAATCGCGAACGAGCGCAATTCGTGAAATTGCGCGTCAACGCTGGTCAGCGTCAGAGCCTGCCAAGCTGCGTCCGCAGGAAGGACCGCAGTCCCGCCGCTGTTCGCGCCCGCGTTCGATGCCTGCCAAGCCGCTTTCGCCTTCATGAGGGCGTCGGGCGTCGTCACGTTCTTGAGAGAAATAAGGCCAGATGGCCGCGCACCGTTGCCAAACAGCCGGGCGGCATGGCGTTCCATAACGAGCGCAAGCGCGATGGCCTCTCGCGCTTCATGCACAAGGCCGCGCTCGTTCAGCGACGGCGATGGCAGATGGAACATATCCTGAAAGGCGATGGTTTCGATTCTGCCGTTCGCCGCGAGCTTGTAGACGGGTTCGCCGTAGTCGTTTGCCTCAACCGCGACCGGCGTTTTCTCTTGGTTGATCCGGTGAAGCTCAAAAGGCTCGTTGCCGTTAACGCGAACGATCCGGGCGAAGCCGCCGCCGGGAAAGAGCATGGCATCGCGGGTAAGCTGTTCGCGGAAGCTGGAAGCCGAGGTCCAGTCGTTCACCTTATCGCGGAAGAGCTTCGCAACCGGGTGATCGTTGGCGATGTCCTTTCCGTCGTCATCTGTGCGCCGGTAAACGTGAACCGGAAGGCCGCCGATTGCTTCACCAACCGCCTGCACTGCCGCGTGCCATGGCGAGCACGTCATGGCGAGCTTGGGCGTGACACAGATATTGGAAGCCGTCGGCGCTGCGCCGAACACGTCGGCCCAATCGTCGGGCGAGACGACGTTAATGGCCTTTGTTTCGAGGCCGAACAGATTGCGAAGGCGAGACGTGAAGTTCAATCAGCACACATGAGTTAAGGCGAACAACCTCGCGGTTGAACCGTCCTGTTTCTGTGTGCTGTGAAAGCCCGTTAGGGCGTTGCGCGATGATCAGCGCAATCTCGAAGTTGCATTATTGCAACAGTTTCTTGTGGCAAAAATGCGGCAAAACGGAATCGGTATCACCCGCACGTGTGTTACGAGGTGTTACGTTTTCAGCGACTTCGATTTGCCTAACTAGCTGATTTTGTTGCGATTATGCGCAATGGCTGGGGAACTAGGATTCGAACCTAGACAAACAGAGTCAGAGTCTGTTGTGCTACCGTTACACCATTCCCCAAAGGATTTCAGCCACTTAGAAAGTGGTTTTCTCAATCGCGGTCAAGCGATCTGCCAATCCCGTTCGCGGTTCGCCCTTATGGCGCTGTCGCCTGATCTAGTCAACTGCAACAGGACCTTGGCGTGGCGGCCAGAGAGCGCTGACCGGCCGGCGCAGTGAAAGGCTGGCGCGAGGTATTATATTGCCTCATACTCAAAAAAGCCGGCAATCCGCCGGTGATTTGAGGGAGGCTATAGTGAAGCGAGTATTTGCGATTATTGCCACCGTCTGCCTGGCCTTTGTTCTTCCTGCGACGGCAGGAACACAACAGATTTTCCCGCCCAAGAATGCGAGTCCGGTCTTGTTTGCGCCCTACGCTGTTCCTGTCACTGCGGAGAGCCGGGTGCAAAAATTGCTGCCACAGAAAGACATGGCCGCGACCTGCGCAGCCCGGTATTGCCGCGTCGATAGCGACTGCGGCAGCGGATGCGATTGCGCCCACGGCTCGCTGTGCGGCACCGGCCATCATCCCGAGCATGAAGAGCCTGCGCTCTAATGAAAATGGCTCGCTCCGCGCCAAGCCGAGCGGGCCATCGGTCAGACCAACAAGTCCACCCGGACAGAACCGCATCGCGCCTTCGCGCAGCGCCGCCATCAACAATGCAAGGTAAACAGACGCTTAATTCCTGACCGGTGCAAATTCCGGCGGCCGCGATCCAATATAAAAATACCCCTTGAATCATCGGGTCTTAGCGGCCCCGGCGCGCGCTCCGATGTGCGGGCCAGCGCAACGGATGCACGCAAAGCCGCCAGGCTGTTTAACAATTCCTGCAACAAGCCTTTGTACAGTCGAGGAAAATCCGCCCTTCACGACAGGCTATCCATGTTGACTTCACCCCAGCCCGCCTCGCTCGGACGTGTGATCTCGGTGCGCGGTTCGCAGGCGCGCGTCGGCCTGATGGCGACAAGCCAGATCAACGATTCCAACGTCCGCGCCACCGTCGGCCAGTTCTTCGGCATTCGCACGTCCACGACCATCATTGTCGCGATGATTACCGAGGTCAGCCGGGAAAACCTGCCGACGACAGACCATTACATCGCGATCGCCTCGGTCGACCTGCTCGGCGAAATCGCCGCCGGTCCGTCAGGGCGCTTTCAGCGCGGCGTCACGAGTTATCCGACCATTGGCGATCCGGTGGACGTTCTGACCAATCAGCAACTACGCACCGTCTATGCGCCATCGAAAGCCGAACAGATCAATGTCGGCACGCTGCAGCAAGATCCATCCGTCGTTGCCTATGTCGATGTCGAGGACATGTTGAGCAAGCATTTCGCCGTGCTCGGCTCCACGGGCGTCGGCAAATCCAGCGGCGTGTCGCTGCTGCTCAACGAAGTGCTGCGCGTTCGGCCGAACCTGCGGGTGTTCCTCCTCGACGTGCATAACGAATATGGCCGCTGCTTCGGCGACAAATCGCTGGTGCTCAACCCCCGCAATCTGAAGCTGCCGTTCTGGCTGTTCAATTTCGAGGAGTTCGTCGACGTGATCTTCGGCGGACGTCCGGGCGTTCCTGAAGAACTTGAGGTCCTCGTCGAACTGATTCCGGTGGCGAAGGCGACCTACATCCAATACCAGAACACGGATCGCGTCGGCCTGAAGCGCATTGACCCGAAAACCGTCGGTTACACCGCCGATACGCCTGTTCCCTATCGGCTGGTCGATCTGATCTCGCTGATCGACGAACGCATGGGCAAACTTGAAAACCGCTCATCGCGCATCGTCTATCACAAGCTGATCACGCGCATCGAGACCGTGAAGAACGATCCGCGCTACGCCTTCATGTTCGAGAACGCCAATGTCGGCGGCGACACGATGGCGGAAGTGATCAGTCATCTGTTCCGTATGCCGGCGAATGGCCGTCCTATGACCGTGATGCAGCTCGCCGGCTTTCCCGCCGAAGTCGTCGATTCCGTCGTTTCGGTTCTGTGCCGCATGGCCTTCGATTTCGGGCTATGGAGCGATGGCGCCTCGCCACTTCTCTTCGTCTGCGAGGAAGCGCACCGTTATGCATCCGCCGACCGTGGCGTCGGCTTCGGCCCGACGCGCAAGGCCGTGTCCCGCATCGCCAAGGAAGGCCGCAAGTATGGCGTCCATCTGGCGCTGATCACGCAGCGTCCGGCAGAACTCGACGCGACGATTATCTCCCAGTGCAACACGCTGTTCGCGATGCGGCTCGCCAATGACCGCGACCAGGCGCTGCTGCGCTCCGCTGTCTCCGATGCCGCCGCCAACCTGCTGTCATTCGTGCCATCGCTCGGCACCCGCGAGGTGCTGGCCTTCGGTGAAGGCGTTGCGTTGCCGACACGACTTCGCTTCAAGGAAGTCCCCGCGCATCAGTTGCCCCGGAGCGAGGCAACCATCGCGACGACACCCTCGACATTCGGCGGTCATGACATCAATTTCGTCAGTTCCGTGCTGGAGCGCTGGCGTGGAGCGACCTCACACCGCGAAACGCCGAACGATCCGACGTTCGACCGCAGTCCGGGACTTGACCGCAGCCCTGGCATGGATCGGCCCATTCCGCGCGTTCCGGAAGCGCCGCTGCTGCAACCTTCGCTGGGTCTCGATCCGGACCGCTTCTCGCTTCTGAAGAAGCCGCTGCGCTAAGGCAGACGTAGCCCTGCGTTGCGCAGGCGAACGCTTGCGCCGGCGCCATCCTCGATTATGGTCCGTGCAGACATTCCGTTGCCTGCACTGGACACTACCATGACCACACCGCCCATCAGCCGCTTCCCTGTTCCCGCGCTCGATACGCTGCCGGACGATATCCGCACCCGGATTCTCGGCGTGCAGGAGAAATCGGGCTTCGTGCCGAACGTGTTTCTCGCGCTGGCCTATCGGCCGGACGAGTTTCGCGCGTTCTTTGCCTACAACGACGCGCTGATGGAGAAGGACGGCGGACTGAGCAAGACCGAGCGCGAAATGATCGTGACCGCGACCAGCGCCGCCAATCAATGTCACTACTGCGTCGTCTCGCACGGCGCAGTCCTGCGCATTCGCGCGAAGAACCCGCTGATCGCGGATCAGATCGCCAACAACTACCGCAAGGCCGATATCACGCCGCGCCAGCGCGCCATGCTGGATTTCGCCATCAAGGTTTGCCTCGAGGCGCAAAAGACCTCGCAGCAGGATTTCGACACCTTGCATGGCCACGGCTTCAGCGACGACGATATCTGGGATATCGCGGCGATCGCTGCGTTTTTCGCGCTGTCGAACCGCATGGCGAGCATCACCGAGATGCGGCCGAACGACGAGTTCTATATGATGGGCCGCGTACCGAAAGCATAAGCGCACCCCGCGGCAGGAGGCCGGTTAACGTGCTTGACTGGTGGGACATCATCCTGCGGCTCGGCGTCGCGACGCTGGCGTCGGGAGTTATTGGCCTGAACCGGGATCTGCACGGCAAGCCGATCGGCCTTCGCACGCTGGGCCTCGTCGGCCTTGCCACCGCAACTGTCGTGCTGCTCGCAAGCCCTGCGGCGCTGGAAGCCGGGCGGCTGTCCGACGGAACAAGCCGGGTCATCCAGGGGCTGCTGACCGGAATCGGATTTCTCGGCGCGGGCGTAATCGTCCACGCCGATCAGTCGAAGGTAAAGGGTCTCACCAGCGCCGCCTGCGTCTGGTTCACGGCCTGTATCGGAATTGTGTGCGGCCTCGGACTGTGGCGGCTGGTCCTTGTCGCTCTCGTCATCGCGCTGCTGCTCCTTGCGCTCGGCGGCCCGATCGAGCGCGCCGTGCATCGGATTCTCCGCGGCGAGCCTGACCAAAACGCGCAAGACTAACCGCCCCTGATCGCGCCGCATGTCCAGCCGATAGATTTCGTTCCGCCTATCCTTTTTGATATTGCGGGGCTATCGTATCGCCGAAGAAACGTGGCGGGAAAACCGCCCTGCGCGTGCTGATTTGGGACTGTTGCCGATGATTGAAGGCGAGCATCGCATACTGAAATATCGCCCCCGCACCCACACTCCGCTGCCCGCGCTTCAGCGTGCGGGCCATCTCGCGCCTGACCTGTCCCGCTATGAAATGCCGCGTGAGAGCCGTGACGATTATCGGCAACGCATGGTCGCCAATGCCGCCGCGATTGCCTTTACGGCCCTCCTGACCGGGCTCGGCGTCTGGCTGGCGGTAACCCTTGCCGATCTGCGCAACGCCCAGGACTGCGTGCTGATGGGCCGGCGCGACTGCGCCCATATTTCGGCTCAGAAGGTCGATCTGATTCGCTACAACTAGCTTCGAAAACCGGTTCCCCTCCGGTCCCGCTGCGCCATTGAACTCGCCTCACCGCTCCGTTATACGGGGATTCAACCCGTCCTGAGAGGGTCGTGGCATCTGTTCCAAGCCCGCGACCACGCCAGAAAGTGGCATTTTCTCAAAAATCTCAAAGGTTTAGCATGTCGTCTACATTCGATCAGGTCGCCACGATCATTGCGGAAACGTGCGACATTCCCCGCGACACGATCACTCCGGAAAGCCACGCCATCGACGATCTGGGCATCGACAGCCTCGACTTCCTCGACATCGCTTTCGCCATCGACAAGGCCTTCGGTATCAAGCTCCCGCTGGAAAAGTGGACCCAGGAGGTCAACGACGGCAAGGCGACGACCGAGCAGTACTTTGTTCTGAAGAACCTCAGCGCGCGCATCGACGAACTGGTCGCCGCCAAGGGCGCCTGACGCGCCCGGCCATGCAGCTCGAATACTTCCAGATGGTGGACCGCATTACCGATCTCGACATCGGTAAGCGGACCATTTGTGTCGAGTCGCAGGTTCCGCAAACCAGCCCGGTCTTCGAGGGGCACTTCCCCGGCTATCCGCTGATGCCCGGCGTGCTTCTGACCGAAGCCATGGCTCAGACCTCGGGCTGGCTTCTGATCGCGCTTTTGAAGTTCGAGCGCATGCCCTTCCTGGCCAGCGTCAAGGAAGCCAAGATGCGCGACTTCGTGAAGCCCGGCGAATTGCTGACGATTGACGCCAGCCTCGTTCATGACGGTTCCGGCTTCGCCGTGACCGACGCCAAGGTCCGCGTTGACGGCAAGATGAAGTGCAACGCGACACTGACCTTCCGCCACACTCCGTTTCCGCATCCCGATTTGCGCGTCCACATGGAAGCGATGGCCAAGCGGATCGGCTTTCCCGAACAGGTCACTCATGGCTGAAACTTCCGGATCGCGTGAAGCCTGGATCACGGGCATCGGCCTTGCGACCTCGCTTGGCGAAGGACTGGATGCACATTGGGCGGCGCTGCAGGCCAAAACGGTGAATGTCGATGAAACGACGTTCGCGCCCTACATCGTCCACCCGATGACGAAGCTGAGTTTCGACGCGCAGATCCCAAAGAAGGGCGATCAGCGTCAGATGGAAGCATGGCAGCGCATCGGCACCTATGCTGCCGGCCTTGCTCTCGATTCCGCAGGCGTCAAAGGCAATGCCGAGATTCTTTCCCGCATGGACATGATCGTCGCCGCAGGCGGCGGTGAACGTGACCTTGCCGTCGACTCCTCGATCGTCAACGCGAACATCCAGGGCAACGCGAATCCCGCGCTGTTCAACGAGCGACTGATGAACGATCTGCGACCGACGCTGTTTCTGGCGCAGTTATCCAACCTGCTCGCCGGAAACATCTCCATCGTCCATGGCGTGACCGGATCGTCCCGTACATTCATGGGCGAGGAAGCCGCCGGTTTCGATGCCGCGCGAATCGCACTGGCGCGGATCGCCTCCGGCCAGAGCGACATTGCCCTTGTGGGCGCTGCACAGAACAGCGAGCGCAAGGAGATGCTGATGCTCTACGAGTTCGGCGATTTCAACCTGAAAGACAAATTCAAGCCGGTCTGGGAACGCGACAACGGCTTCGCGCTCGGGTCCGGCGGTGTGTTTCTTGTGATCGAATCCAAGGAACACGCGCAGGCGCGCGGCGCCAGGCCCTACGCAAAGCTCGTCAACGTCGTCTCCGACCATGCGCGGCGCAAAATCGCTGGCGATGTCACCGCATCGCTCGATGGCCTGTGGTCGAAACTGAAGCCGGGCGCGAACGCTGCGATCATCACCGGCGCGACCGGCGCGGCGCCTGTAACCGGCGAGGAGCGCGCATTCCTTGAAAAGCATCGGGACAATCCCGTGCGCAGCACCGGCACCGCCTTCGGTCATGTGGTCGAAGCGCAGTTTCCGCTCGGCCTCGCGCTGGCCGCCCTCTCGCTCTCTCGCGGCGGCCTGTTCCCGGCAAACGATAAAAGCGGCGTCGAGATTGAAATGACCAAGGCGCCATCCCAGATTGTTGTGATCGGGGCCGGTCACTGGCGCGGCGAAGGCATGGCGCTGGTCGAAGCCGTTTAGGCGGGGAAACACACGATGGCGACTCGCGACAAATTTGGACGGCCTATTGTTGTTGTCACCGGCATGGGCGTCGTCACCTCTCTCGGCGCCGGCAAGGCCGACAACTGGGCGAAACTGACCGCAGGTGAATCGGGTATCCGCACCATCACCCGCTTTCCGACCGATGGCCTCAAGACGACAATCGCCGGAACCGTCGACTTCATCCCGGTCGAGCCGTTCTCTTCGACATCGCTTTCGGAGCGGCTGGCCGATGTGGCCGTCGAAGAAGCCGTTGCGCAATCCGGAGTCGGCAGCAAGGGCGACTTCCCCGGCCCGCTGTTTCTCGCGGTCGCTCCCATCGAACTCGAATGGGAGCCGCGCAACGACATCGCGCGCGCGACAGGACTTAACGCAGGCATTGACTACGACGCACTGCTCAAGGCCAGCGGCAATGGCCGCTTTACCGGTCTGCACCGCCGCTTCCTGTTCGGCTCCGTCGCCGATCACCTGATCGAGACGTTCGGAACCAAGGGCTCTCCGATTTCGCTGTCGACGGCCTGCGCCTCGGGCGCAACCGCGATCCAGCTCGGTGTCGAAGCGATCCGCCGTGGCGAGACCGATGCCGCGCTCTGCGTGGCAACGGACGGCTCGGTGAATGCGGAAGCGCTGATCCGCTTCTCGCTTCTGTCGGCGCTCTCGACCCACAACGATCCGCCGCAGGCGGCTGCACGCCCGTTCTCGAAGAACCGCGACGGCTTTGTGATGGCCGAAGGTGCAGGCGCGCTCGTGCTGGAAAGTCTCGAGTCCGCAACCGCGCGCGGCGCTAAAATTCTCGGCGTCGTCGCGGGATGTGGCGAGTTGGCCGACTCCTTCCATCGCACACGCTCGAGCCCTGACGGCAAGCCGATTGTCGGTTGCGTGAAGAATGCGCTGTCCGACGCGGGCATGGGAATCGAGCAGATCGACTACATCAATGCCCACGGCACCAGCACACCGGAAAACGACAAGATGGAATATCTTGGCATCTCCACGGTGTTCGGCGAACGCGCGCAGCAAATTCCCGTCTCGTCCAACAAATCGATGATCGGCCACACACTGTCGGCAGCAGGCGCTGTGGAAGCCGTGGTCTCCCTGCTTACGCTGGAGAACCAGCGCATCCCGCCGACCATCAACTACGATGTACCGGATCCGGCCATTCCGTTCGATGTGGTGCCCAACAAGGCGCGCGACGCGCGCGTGACCGGGGTGATGTCGAACTCGTTCGGATTCGGCGGTCAGAACGCTTCCCTGATCCTCACCCGCGAGCCGGTCTGACGGCTCGTGGCAAGGGGTTCGGCGGTTGACGGCCTGCGCCGAACCGGCGATACCGACGTCCAATTCTGCAAGAAAAATCAGCCTTCCAGGACGCCTTGATGCGCGCGCTCACCCTCGTTGCCGACCGCCAGCTCGTGGTCGCGGATGCACCGCCTCCCCCGCCGCCCGGCGCGGGCGAGGTGCAGATACGCATCAAGGCTGTCGCCCTCAACCACATCGACGTTTGGGGTTATCGTGGCATGGCTTTCGCCAAGCGCAAGTTGCCGCTCGTGGTTGGCGCGGAAGCATCAGGCGAGATCGCCACGGTCGGCGCGGGCGTCACGCGCTTCAGGCCGGGACAGAAGGTGGTGATGTACGGCGCGCTGACCTGCGGCACCTGCCCGGCATGTCAGGCGGGCCGCGACAACCTCTGCGAGAATGTCGCGGGGATCATGGGTTTTCATGTCGACGGTTTTGCGCGCGAATTGATGAACCTCGATGCGCGGCTGGTCATTCCCGTTCCGGATGGTGTCTCGGACCGTGACGCAGCCTGCGCGCCGATTGCCTATTCGACCGTTCAGCACATGCTGTTCGACAATGCCAGGCTGCTTCCCGGCGAAACCGTGCTGGTCCATGCCGGCGGCTCCGGCATCGGCACCGTGGCGATCATGATGGCCAAGGCGATCGGCTGCACTGTCATCACCACTGTCGGCGATGACTCAAAGATCGAAGGCGTGAAAAAGCTCGGCGCCGATCATGTCATCAACTACCGCAAGGACCGCTTTGAAGGCGAAACGCGCAAGATCACCAGAAAGAAAGGTGTCGACGTGGTGTTCGAGCACGTCGGCGCGGATACCTTCAACGGCTCGCTGCTGTGCATGAAGCGCGGCGGACGGCTGGTGACCTGCGGCTCGACCTCCGGCCCCACCACCACGATCAATCTGATGCAACTGTTTCAGCAGCAATACCGCATCTTTGGATCGTTCGGCGCGACCATCAGGAACATCGCCGACAGCCTCGACAAGATGGCACAAGGCATGAAGCCCGTGATTGATACTGAAGTCCCGATCAGCGGCGTGGAAACGGCGTTGAAGCGGATGGAAAGCCGGCAGGTGTTCGGCAAGATCGTCGTGACCTTCTGATGCGCCGCCTGCTCCTCCGCACCCAAGCGATCCTGCGTGATGCGTTCAAACCCGTGACGGACGCTATGGTCGGCGCGATTGCGGTCAGCCTGCTGCGCGCGACCCGCTATTTCGATCCCGACAAGACCGCCAATTTCTTCGGCTCGGTGACACGCACCGTGGGTCCGTGGCTGCGCGAGCACAAGATCGGCCGCGCCAACCTGACGGCGGCCTTTCCGGAAAAGTCACCTGCCGAGATCGACACGATCCTGATGGGCGTCTGGGAAAATCTCGGCCGCGTCGGCGCGGAATTCGCGCATATCGACCATCTGTGGGATCTCAATCCCGAAAACTGGGAGAGCGGACGCATCGAGCCGGCTCCCGGCAGCATCGAGAAATTCGTGGCGCTGCGCGATGACGGCAAGGGTGCGCTGATTTTCGCCTCACATCTTGCAAATTGGGAACTGCCCGCCCTCGCCGCTCCGGCTTACGGTCTCGAATCCGCAGTGCTGTTCCGCCGTCCGAACATCGCCGCTGTTGACCGCGCGGTTCAGGATATCCGCGCCGTCAACATGGGCACGATGGTCGCGACCACGCACGATGCGCCGCTCCGGCTGGCGCAGGCGCTGCAGAATGGTGTCCATGTCGGCATGCTGGTGGATCAGCATTTCGGGCGAGGCGTTGACATCACATTCTTTGGGCGCAAGACAAAAGCCAACCCGCTCCTCGCGCGTCTTGCCCGGCAGATTGAGGTTCCGATTCACGGCGTCCGGATCATGCGCCTTCCGAATCATCGCTTCCGCATCGAGATGTCGGACGAGGTGAAACCGGTGCGCGATGCCGACGGCAAGATCGACGTGCAAGGCACCACGCAAGCCATCAACAGCGTGATCGAGGGATGGGTCCGCGAACATCCAGAACAATGGCTCTGGCTGCATCGCCGCTGGCGATAGTCATCGCCCGGTCTTCACCCGCGTCCACAGGCGATTGATGATGCGCTGGGTGGCAGGATCGCGCGCGGTGATCACGAAGAGGCGCTTCAGCGTCGCGTCATCTGGATAGATCGTCTTGTCATTCATGATCTTCGGGTCGATCAGCTTCTGGCTGGCGAGGTTGCCGTTGGCATAGGACAGGTAGTCCGAGTTCTTGGCAGCGACATCCGGCCGGTAAAGATAGTTGATCAGTTCGTGGGCCTCGGCGACGTTTTTCGCATCCGCCGGGATGGCGAAATTGTCGAAGAACATCTGCGCGCCCTCTTTCGGGATCGTATATCCGATCTCGACGCCATTCTTGGCTTCAGCGGCGCGGCTCTGCGCCTGCTTGATGTCGCCCGACCATCCGACCACAAAACAGATTTCGCCGGTGGCGAGCGCGTTCAGATATTCGGACGAGTGAAACTTGCGCACATAGGACCGCACCTTGCTGACAAGCTCCGCAGCTTTTTCCAGATCGGCCTGTTTGGTCGAATTCGGATCGAGACCGAGATAGTTCAGCGCCGCCGGCAGGATGTCATCGGCGGAATCGAGCATGTGAATGCCGCAATCCTTGAACTTTGCAAGATTCTCCGGAACGAACACGGCGGACCACGAGTCGAGCTTCGCCTCCGGCCCGAGGATGTCCTGCACCTTCTTGACGTTGTAGCCGATGCCGGTCGTGCCCCACATGTAGTTGGCGGCGAAGGCATTGCCGGGATCATAGATCGCGAGGCGCTTGGTCACTTCGGGCCATGCATTGGCGAGATTCGGCAGCTTGGACTTGTCGAGCTTCTGGAAAATATTGGCCGCAATCTGACGCTGCAGGAAGTACGCTGTCGGCACCACGACATCGTAACCCGACTTGCCTGCGAGAAGGCGCGTCTCCACGGTTTCGTTGGCGTCGAACGTGTCGTACGTGACCTTGATGCCGGTTTCCTTGGTGAATTCCTCAAGAACACCGGGGGCCATATAGTTCGACCAGTTATAGAAATTGACGCTGCGTTGCTGCGCCTGCGCGAACGGCATCGAGGCCGAAAGAATGCCTGCAACGGCCGCCGCGACGGCCAGCCCCCTTTTCTTGTCAACAAACACCCGTTTCTCCTCAACCGTGAAGGACGTGCGTCAGGCGCTCCAACGCAGTGTCGAGTGTGGCGTCGCTCTTCGAGAAACAAAACCGCACGACCGACGTCACATGGTTCTCTTCGTAAAAGGCCGAGACGGGAATCGCGGCCACCTTGTGCTCGTGCACGATACGCTTGCAGAACGCGACATCACTCTCGTTCAGCCCGAGTGGCGCGAGATCGACATTGAGAAAGTATGTCCCCTGCGATTGCAGAACCGGGAAGCCAAGCCCGGATAGCCCCTTGCTCAGGCGATCACGGCTGCGCGCCAGCTCTGCCCGCATCTGATGAAAATAGTCGTCCGGCTTGCCGAGGCCATAGGCCACGGCGACCTGAAGGTTCGGTGCGGTGGTAAAGGTGATGAACTGATGCGCTTTCGCGAGCACGCGCAGGATGTGCGGCGCGGCGCAGACAAACCCGATCTTCCAGCCGGTCAGTCCGAAAATCTTGCCTGCGGAGCCGATCTTCACCGTGCGCTCCCGCATGCCCGGAATCGTGATCAGCGGAATATGCTCCCGCCCGTCGAACACGACGTGCTCCCAGACCTCATCGCAGATCGCGATCAGGTTGTGCTCCTGACAGATCCGTCCGAGCATTTCGAGGTCTTCGCGCGGATAGACCACCGCCGCGGGATTGAGCGGATTGTTGAGCATCACGTAGCGCGTCTTCGGCGTGATCGCGGCGCGGATCGCCTCCTCCGGCAGACGCCAGTGCGGCGGCTCTAGGCGCAGGAATTTCGGAATGCCGCCGGCCAGCCGGACGATCGGCACATAGGAATCGTACATCGGCTGGAACAGCAGCACTTCGTCGCCCGGCTGCACCAGACCGAGGATCGAGCCGGTGAGCGCTTCCGTGGCACCGGAGGTCACCATCACCTCGCTCATGGGATCGAGCTGCAGCCCGTGCCAGTGCGCGTAATGACTGGCGATGGCCTGACGCAATTCGGGGATGCCCATCATCGAGGGGTATTGATTGTAGCCGTTCAAGACCGCGTCGGCTGCCTTCTGCCGGACGTCGAGCGGCCCCGGGTCTTCCGGAAATCCCTGACCGAGATTGATGGCGTTGAGATCACGCGCGGCCTGCGACATGACGTCGAAAATGGTGTTCGGCAGGTCCGTGAAAATCGGGTTCACGGCAATCAGCCGCCGGTCTTCGACGGCAGCCCGGCTGCCTTCCATCCCAGCATCCCGCCCGCGAGATGCGAGTCATAGGGCTTGCCCGCGGCCTGCGCGGCCAGCGATGCGGTAACCGAACGCTTGCCGGAGCGGCAGGCAAAAACCACCGTCTTGCCCTGCGGATCAGGAATTTCGTCCGGATTGAAGGTCGAGAGCGGAAGAACCAGAGCGTCCGGATAGGCCTCGGCCGCAACTTCATTCGGTTCGCGGACGTCGATCAGAAGATATTTCCCCTGCTCGATTCCCGCGGCAACCTCTTCCGCCGTCAAATCGTGGACCTTGTCAGCCTGAGACACATCGACCTCCATCGGGACGCGCTCCGAGCAGATGTCAGAAACGCAGGCCCGCGCCCCAAGATCATGCGCGAACCGGGCACAACCTGTCTTTTTGCGCCGGGAAAATCAAGCGCAAGCAAAGGCCTGCGCGGTCAAATCGTGACCTGCGTGCCGACTTCCACCACCCGGCCCGTCGGAATCTGGAAGTAGTCCGTGGCGTCGTTTGCCGAGCGGCTCATGGCGATGAACAGGTGATCCTGCCACTTGGGCATGCCGGATTGCGCGGCGGGCTTCAGCGAGCGCCGCGACACGAAGAACGAGGTGGACATGATGTCGAACTGCCAGCCGAGCTTGCGCGCGACGGCCAGCGCCTTGGGCACGTTCGGCGATTCCATGAAGCCGAAGGACAGCCGGACGGTCGAGAACTTGTCGCTGACCGTCTCCATCTTGACCCGGTCGGCCAGATCGACACGTGGCGTCTCGGCCGTGTGTATGGTCAGGATCACGTTGTGCTCGTGCAGGACCTTGTTGTGCTTGAGATTGTGGAGCAGCGCAGTCGGGACATATTCGGGATCGCTGGTGAGGAACACCGCCGTGCCCTTGACGATATGCGGCGGGCGCTTCTCAAGGCTCTTGATCAGATCGAGCAGCGGGACTTCGGTGCGCCGGGTCTTGTTGACCAAAATCGCGGCACCGCGGCGCCAGGTCCAGATCAGGCCGGCCATCATGATTCCGAACAGCACCGGCACCCACGCGCCCTGCAGAAGTTTCAGAAGGTTCGCCGTCAGGAAGGTCAGATCGATCACCACCAGCGGAAGGATCAGCGCCGCCGCCGTCGCAGCGCGCCAGTTCCAGAGCTTCCAGATCACCACGAAGCACATGATGCCGTCGCAGACCATCGTGGTGGATACGGCGATGCCATAGGCAGACGCCAGACCGCTCGAAGTCCTGAACAGACCGACCAGCAGCAGAACGCCGATCAGCAGCATGATGTTGACGCGTGGCAGATAGATTTGGCCGGCATGGGTCTCGGAGGTGTAGCGAACCTCAAACCGTGGCAGCAGACCAAGCTGAATCGCCTGCCGCACCAGCGAGAACGCGCCGGTGATCACAGCCTGGCTGGCGATCACCGTGGCGGCCGTCGCAAGACAGATCAACGGCACCAGCACCTTGTCCGGCACCATCCGGTAGAACGGATTCTCGATGGCTTCGGGATGAGAGAGAACCAGCGCGCCCTGTCCGAAGTAATTGAGCAGGAGACACGGCAGCACGAAATAGAACCAGGCCGTCTGGATCGGCTTGCGGCCGAAATGGCCGAGGTCAGCGTACAGCGCTTCGCCGCCGGTCACGGCGAGAAAGACAGCACCGAGAATCACCAGTCCGATCACGCCATGGGTGAGCAGAAACTCGACCGCGAAGATCGGGTTGATCGCGTGCACAATGCCGGGATCGTCGCTGATGTGCATCAGGCCCATGACGCCGAGCGTCAGAAACCAGAGAATCATCACAGGACCAAAGGCGCTGGCCACCATGGCCGTGCCCCTGCTCTGGACCGCGAAAAGGCAGATCAGGATGGCGATGGCGACCGGGACAACCACATGCTCCAGCGCGGGCGCTGCGATCTTCAAGCCTTCGACCGCGGAGAGCACCGAAATCGCCGGCGTGATCATGGCGTCGCCCAGGAACATCGAGCCGCCGATGACGCCCAGCGCCAGAAGCAGCCAGCTTCGCCGCCCCAGTGCACGTTGACCCAGCGCCATCAGCGAGAGCGTCCCGCCTTCGCCGTTGTTGTCGGCACGCAGCAACAGGAGAACATACTTGATCGTCACAACGATGATCAGCGACCACAGGATCAGCGACAGGACGCCGAGCACGATCTCGCGGGACACCGGCCCGCCCCCCGACGCATTGTGGACGGCTTCGCGAAAGGCATAGAGCGGCGACGTGCCGATGTCGCCGAACACAACGCCGATGCTTCCGAGGGTGAGAGCCCAAAAGCCGGTGGTTACCGGCACCTCTTGGGGCGTATCGGCGGGTAAATCGCTTGCAGCCATGATCGAAAGAAACGCCCTGACAATGTCTTTGATCCCGGCAGGCCGGGATCACACGAGAGTGGCGCTTCTTATATCACTGCCATCCGATGTCTACTGCGACACCGGCATGGAACCCCAGAAACATCGTACGAAAGGTATTATTATACATCTCAATTCATGGCTTGAGGTTGGGAGGTAGTGGCGGATCTTCCCTCATCAATGTGATGGTCACACGCCGATTTGCGGCGAGTGAGGGATCGTCCGGAAACAGTGGCTGGGTATCGGCCTTCCCCGCGACAGAAAAGATGTGGGAGGTCGGCAGCCCTTCCCGCTCGAGGATCTGGCGAACCACGTTGGCCCGGTCGGCAGACAGATCGAACCCGTCATATCCCGATCGCGACGGGACTAAGCCAGCGGAGGTGTGTCCCACAATTGCCACCCGCAGCGGCGTCGCCTTCAGCGGCGTCGCAAGTTTCTGGAGCAGGCGACGGGTCCGCTCCAGCGGCTGTTTCGAGCCGTCGGCAAACATTGAACGGCCGTCCTGATCCACGATCTCGAGGTTCAGACCCTGCTTGGTCTCCTCGAACATGATGTGCTTGGACAGTTCTGAGATTTCCGGCAGGTCCTGCAGCGCCTGACGCAGCGAAGCCGACGCGAGCGCGAACTCGCGATCCGTTTTCATGCGTGCGCCGGCGATCTTGAACTGGTCTGCCTGATCCGGGGTCGGATTGTTGGTGGGCTCCTCCGGCGGAACGTGTGTCGTGTGCTTGAGCCGCGGCCGCGTCGGAAGTCCGTCGGACTCGATGATGCCGGAAAAGCGGGAATGGGTCTGAATCCCGAACGCCTCGCGCATCGATCCGGCGACGATCTTCAGCTTGTTGGAATCCTGGTTGGAGAACGCCACGAGCATGACGAAGAAGCTCAAGAGCAGCGCCATCAGGTCGGCGAACGTCACGAACCAGCCGTGACCGCCATGCGCCTCTTCTTTTTTCTTCTTCGCCATCCCGTCGAATCCGTTTCAGCCGTTATGCAGGAACAGGCTCGCCCTCTTCGTGGCGGTGTTTCTCGGGCAGATAGGCCAGCAGCATCTCGCGAACGAGCGTCGGCGACTTCGCATCGCGGATCATCAGGATCCCGTCGATGATCAGGGTGCGGTTGGTCTCCTCATCCAGCAGCTTGACGTGCAGCTTGTCGGCGATGGGAAGACAGATCAGGTTCGCCACAAGCGCGCCGTAGAGCGTCGCCAGCAGCGCCACCGCCATGAACGGGCCGAGCTTTGACGGGTCCGACATGTTGGAAAACATCTGCACCATGCCGAGCAAGGTTCCGATCATGCCGAATGCCGGTGCGCAATCGCCGATCGCGCGATAGATCTTGGAGCCTTCGTTGAGGTGCATCAGGAAGTTGTCACGATCGCGCTCGAGATTGTCGCGGATGAACTCAAGGTCGTAACCGTCCGCGATATAGCGAATGCCCTTGGCCAGGAACGGATCGTCAGCCTCGATCTTTTCAAGACCGACCGGCCCCTGCTTGCGGGCGACTTCCGCGATACGCGCCAGTTCATCGACGAGATCACGCGCGGTCAGGCGGCTCATCGTGAAGGCGAACTTGGCGCCGAGCGGCATGCCGTGGATGATTGCGGAAAAGGGAAAGCGGATCAGTGTGGCGGCGAACGAGCCGCCGAAAATGATAATGACGGCGTGGATGTCGTAGAACATCCGGAAATCGCCGCCCATCAGGATAAGCGTACAAAGAACGATGATGCCCGCGAGCAATCCGGCTCCGGTAGCGATATCCATGACCGACTCCAACGCAACCAACGGCGCGGCCCATTCTGAGCGCGCATTTGGAACACTAGGGTCGGGCCATTAAGGTCGGGTAAAGGTTATCGAATTGATGCCCGCTGCAGGGCGATAAATCGCACCGTGTAGCCTAAGATGGTCAGATGGTAGGGATTCCCGCGTGGCTTGAGCCGCGAGGAGCATCGGTCCGATGCAATTTTCAGGAATTCGTTAACCATCAGGGCGCCCATGCGCCCGGGATGGTCAGTTCAAGCGCGGCGGGCGCTCATCTTCGGCCGGCTGGGCTGCGACATTGAATTCGGACTTTGCCGCCGGTTCGGCGTTCCCGGTCGCGGTTGCCCCTGCGGCTTCCCGTGCGCGGCGCTCATGCGCCCGGTACGACGACCATCCAATCGGAAGGCTGAGAAGATAGATGATCGAACCGAAGGTCAGCAGGTGCCATGGGTAGCTGATCAGGACCGCGATGAACAACACCACGAGCACGACGACGGGCAACACCATATCCGGCGCGATCCTGCCGCCGAGCATCTTGCCGGAAAAAACCGGAAGACGTGAAACCATCAGGAATGCGATGGACAAGGTGAACGCCGCCGTGATCGGCACAGGCAACTGCGGTGCGCCGATAAACACCAGATACATCGGCAACAACACGCAAAGAGCGCCCAGCGGAGCCGGCACGCCGGTGAAATAGTTTCCGGCGAAAGCAGGCTTGTTGGGATCGTCCATGGTGGCGTTGAAACGCGCCAGCCGCAGTCCGCCGCTGATGGCGAAGATCATCGCCGCGATCCAGCCGACGTTCTTCAGATCGTGCAACTGCCAGAAATACAGAATGAGCGCCGGCGCGACACCGAAGTTGACGAAATCCGCAAGGCTGTCGAGTTCGGCGCCGAAGCGGGACTGCCCCTTGATCATCCGCGCCACGCGGCCGTCGATGCCGTCGAGGATCGCCGCGAACACGATGGCGCCGAGCGCCAGTTCGTTGCGGCCCTCGATGGACAGCCGGATCGCTGTCAGACCGGCACAAATCGCCAGCAACGTAATGACGTTCGGCACCAGCATCCGGATCGGAATCTGGCGAAACCGGCGGCGGCGCAGGTCGGGTGTTCTGGGGTCGGGAAGCATGGCCATAGGACCTTGTTAGACAGGACCTTATATAACAGTCCCCACCCTGCTTCACCATTGTGGCGAAAAGCCCGCCTGGCGCGTGGTTAATCCAGCCGGTAGCTCCGCCCGCCATCGCCGATCTTGAAATCGGCCAGCACTGTCTCGCCCGCGATCGCGGTCTGACCTTCGGAGACCAGGGCCTTGGCGCCTTCGGGAAGAAAGACATCGAGCCGGGAGCCAAACCGGATCAACCCGAACCGCTCGCCCGCGCCGAGCACCTGTCCCTCCTTCACGAAGCAGACAATACGGCGCGCGACCAGACCCGCGATCTGGATCACACCGATCCGCCCGGCCGGGGTCGAGATGACCAGCGAATTGCGCTCGTTGTCGTCGCTGGCCTTGTCGAGATCGGCATTCAGAAACTTGCCGGGACGATAGGCGACGCGATCAACACGCCCCGCCACCGGGCTGCGGTTCACATGGCAATTGAACACGCTCATGAAGATCGAAATGCGCGGCAGCGGCTTGTCGCCCAGCCCAAGCTCGGCAGGCGGCACAGCCTGCACCACCATCGACACCCGGCCGTCCGCGGGCGACACGACCACGCCCTCCCGCACCGGCGTCACCCGCACCGGATCGCGGAAAAACAGCGCGCACCAGACAGTCAGCGCCGATCCGATCCAGCCGAGCGGCGTCCAGATCCAGAACAGGATCAGGCTGGCGAAGGCGAAGGCGCCGATGAAGGGATAGCCCTCCGGATGAATTGGAGGAACTTGATCGCGGATAGACTTCACGACGGACATGACTTCAAAACCTGCGTTGAGTGTGATCAAAACTATTCGGCGGCTTCCGGCGCGGACAGCGGATCGTCAACCGGCGGCGGCTCGCGATTGGGCGCGATGTTGTCGTCGGCCATCATGGCCAGCTTTTCCCGCGCTTCCTGCGCCTCACGTTGCCTGTTCCACATGCTCGCGTAAAGGCCATTCGCCGCCAGAAGCTGGGCGTGGGTGCCGCGCTCGGAGATGCGGCCCTGATCCAGCACGATAATTTCGTCCGCGCCGACGATGGTGGACAGCCGGTGCGCGATCACCAGCGACGTCCGGCCACGTGCGACCTTCTCAAGCTGCTCCTGGATTTCCCGCTCGGTGTGGCTGTCGAGCGCCGAGGTCGCCTCATCCAGAACCAGGATCGGCGGCCCCTTCAAGATCGTCCGCGCGATCGCGACGCGCTGCTTCTCGCCGCCCGACAGTTTCAGGCCGCGTTCTCCGACTTCAGTCTCATAGCCGTGCGGCGACATGCGGATGAAATTGTTGATCTGCGCCATCGACGCCGCGGCTTCGACTTCGGCATCGCTCGCATCCCAGCGACCGTAACGAATGTTGTAACGGATGGTGTCGTTGAACAGCACGGTGTCCTGCGGCACCATGCCGATCGCGGCCCGCAGCGAGGCTTGCGTCACATCGCGAATGTTCTGGCCGTCGATGGTGATTTTGCCGCCGCTCACATCGTACAACCGGAACAGCAGCCGGGAGATGGTCGATTTGCCCGCTCCGGAGGGTCCGACGATGGCGACGGTTTTGCCCGCCGGCACCTCGAAAGAAAGGCCCTTCAGAATCGGACGCTCTGGATCGTAGGCAAACCGCACATCCTCGAAACGAACCGCGCCGGCTGAAATCTTCAGCGGCTGCGCACCCGGAATATCCTTCACCTCCGGATTGCGCGACAGAACGCCGAACATCTTTTCAATGTCGATGATCGCCTGCTTGATCTCGCGATAGACCATGCCCATGAAATTCAGCGGCTGATAAAGCTGGATCATCATGGCGTTGATCATGACGAAATCGCCGACGGTGTTGGTGCCGTTGCGAATACCGGCCACACACATCATCATTGTCGCGGTGAGGCCGATGGTGAAAATCACCGCCTGTCCGGTGTTGAGCACCGCGAGCGATGTATAGGTATGGACGCTGGCCCGCTCATAGCGCTCCACGGATTTGTCGTAGCGCAACGCCTCGCGCGCTTCGGCACCGAAATACTTCACCGTTTCATAGTTCAGAAGCGAGTCGATCGCCTTGGTGTTGGCCTCGGTATCGGACTCGTTCATGCGCCTGCGGATGTCGATCCGCCATTCGGTCGCATAGTAGGTAAAGGCCATATAGACGACGACCGTGATGAACGTCACCAGCACGTAACGCCAGTCGAATTGCCACAGCAGCACGCCCATCATCAGCGCCAGCTCGACGATGGTCGGCGCGAGCTGCAGAATCACCATGCGCACCATGGTCTCGATGCCGGTGCGTCCCCGCTCCAGAACGCGCGTCAGCCCGCCGGTCTTGCGTTCCAAATGAAACCGCAGCGACAGCTCATGCATGTGGACGAAAGTGAGATAGGCCAGCTTGCGCACGGCATGCATCGCGACCTTCGCGAACAGGCCATCACGCCACTGGGTGAGCACCATCATGACGATGCGGACCGCACCATAACTGAGCGTCATGATGAGCGGCGATGCGATCAGCCACAGCATCCAGTTCGAGGACTCGACCGGCGCGGTATCCGCGCCAGTCAGTGCATCCACTGCCCATTTGAAGGTGAACGGCACAAACAGCGTCGCCACCTTGGCGATCAGCAGCAGCACCATCGACCAGACCACGCGCATCTTCAGATCGGCGCGATCGCCCGGCCAGATATACGGCCACAGATGCGCAAGCGTTCCGAACAGCGTCGCTTTCTCGGCTTTCAGATCGGCGGGCGTGGGCGGCGCGACATCATTCGAGACGTCAGACGCAGCAGGATGAAGGTCGGCCATTAAACGTCAGCCGCCTTGCCTTGCGAAACCGCGCGCCGCGCGCGGCGCCTGTTCGGGGGTGTGATCATGTCCCGTCATATAGAGCGTTTGGGGTGCTTTCGCACCCTTTCCGGCCAATTCTTTCCCCCAAAATGAGGGCTTTCGAGACCTTTCTACCCTGCACTGCGAAACGCACGTCTTGAAGATGTCGCAGGAAATCGCCACATAACAACTATGAATACGATTAAGAACGTCTGCGTCTATTGCGGTTCCGGTCCCGGTACCAATCCCGAATTCGTCAACGCGGCCACGGCCTTTGGCAGAACCCTCGCCGAAAACGGCGTCGGTCTGGTCTATGGCGGCGGCTCCATCGGCCTGATGGGCGCCGTCGCGGCGGGCGCCCTCGCCGGCGGCGGCAAGGTCACCGGCATCATCCCCACCTTCCTGACCCGTCGCGAGCATGTGCTGAGGGACGCGCAGGAAGTCATCGTCACCAAGGACATGCACGAGCGCAAGCAGCTCATGTTCGAGCATTCCGATGCGTTCGTCGCCTTCCCCGGCGGCGTCGGCACCCTGGAAGAACTCGTCGAGCAAATGACCTGGTCGCAGCTCGGCCGCCACAGCAAGCCGATCCTGCTCGCCAATATCGACGGGTTCTGGAATCCCCTGCTCGTGCTGATTGATCACATGAAGCAGATGGAATTCATCCGCGCCAATCTCTGGGTCGATGTCCTGACCGCCGATCGGGTCGAGGATATTCTCCCGAAGCTGCGCGCGGAAGCGGCGAAGACGCCGCAGGCCGCGAAGATGATGGACGATCAGGTCGCAAGCCGGCTGTAACTGCGGGCTTTTCGATCAGACCGATTCATCCTTCGGAAACGTCACCACCTCGATCCGGTTGCCATCGGGATCGGCAACGAACGCCGCGAAATACTTGACGCGATCATGAGGGCGAATGCCCGGCGGGCCGTCGTCGGTGCCGCCGGCCCTCAGCGCGGCAAGATAAAATGCTTCGATCTCTTCGGTCGTCTTCGCGCGCAGGCAAATATGGGTCCCACTTTCCGGCGGCACCTTCGCCATACCTGCACGCAGATTGATCCAGAATTCCGGATAGGTCTTCCCAAACCCCACCGTCGCCGGACGGGTGACCAGACGGGTCAGCCCCAGCGGCGCGAAAGCCGCCTCGTAGAATCGCGCGGCCCGCTCAAGATCAGCCACTCCCACCGAGACGTGATCAATCATGAGCTGCCCTTCCCGTTACGCCGGTGCGTTCGACTTCACCAGCTTGTAAACTACCGAATCCATCAGTGCCTGGAACGATGCGTCGATGATGTTCGGCGAGACACCCACCGTGGTCCAGCGCTCGCCCGCCTCATCCTCGCTTTCGATCAGAACGCGCGTCACCGCTTCCGTGCCGCCGTTTAGGATACGCACGCGGTAATCGACCAGCTTCAGGCCCTCGATGTATTTCTGATACTTGCCGAGGTCCTTGCGCAAGGCGACATCCAGCGCGTTAACCGGGCCGTTGCCTTCCGCCGCAGAGATCAGGGTTTCGCCGGCGACATCGACCTTCACCACGGCCATCGCGACCGTGACCCGCTGGGCCAGCGCGTTGTAGCGCTGCTCGACATTCACATCGAATTGCACGACCTTGAAATAATCCGGCACCTTGCCGAGCGTGCGGCGCGCCAGCAGATCGAACGAGGCATTGGCGGATTCGTAGGCGTAGCCAGCCGCCTCTTTCTCCTTCATCTCCTCGACCAGCCGCGTCAGCTTCGGATCGTTCTTGTCGAACGGAATTCCGGCGCGCTCCAGTTCTGCGATGACGTTGGAGCGCCCGGCCTGATCGGAAACCAGCACCTTGCGATGATTGCCAACCGCTTCCGGCGCGATGTGCTCATAGGTCTGCGGGTCTTTCAGCACCGCCGAGGCATGAATGCCGGTCTTGGTGACGAACGCACTCTCGCCCACATAGGGCGCATGACGGTCAGGCGCGCGGTTGAGGATATCATCCAGCGCCCGCGAGGCATGAACCAGTGTCGCGAGTTTTTCATCCGAGACACCAATCTCGAACTTATCAGCGAATTCTTTCTTCAGCTTCAGCGTCGGGATCAGCGAACAGAGATTGGCGTTGCCACAGCGCTCGCCAAGGCCATTCAATGTGCCCTGAATCTGCCTCGCGCCGGCGCGCACCGCGGCCAGCGAGTTCGCCACCGCCTGCTCGGTGTCGTTGTGGGTGTGGATGCCGACATGATCGCCGGGGATGTGTTTGACCACCTCGCCGACGATGGCTTCGATCTCGTTGGGCATGGTGCCGCCGTTGGTGTCGCACAGCACCACCCAGCGCGCGCCGGAGTCATAAGCCGCCTTGGCGCAGGCCAACGCGAACTGCGGATTCTCCTTGTAGCCGTCGAAGAAGTGCTCGCAATCCAGCATGACCTCACGGCCGGCCGCTTTCGCAGCGCTGACGCTGTCTCGGATCGAGGCGAGATTCTCCTCGTTGGTGGTCTCGAGCGCCACGCGCACCTGATACTCGGACGACTTCGCGACAAAACAGATCGCGTCGGCCTTGGCCTCGAGCAGCCCTGCGACACCCGGATCGTTCGATACGGAACGTCCCGCGCGCCGGGTCATGCCGAACGCCGTGAACTTGGCATGATCGAACTTCGGCTTGCTCGCGAAGAACTCGGTGTCGGACGGATTCGCGCCGGGATAGCCGCCCTCGACATAGTCGATGCCGAGGTCGTCGAGCATGTTGGCGATGATCTGCTTGTCGTGCAGCGTGAAATCGACGCCGTTGGTTTGCGCGCCGTCGCGCAGGGTCGTGTCGAACAGATAGAGGCGTTCGCGGCTCATGATGGTGTTCCCGGCATTTGGCCGCGCGGCACGTCGCCGCCCAGTGATTTCTTCATCGTGGTATTGGCAAGCCACTCATCGCCGATCGACACGGTATTGCGCTGCTGGCCCGCGTAGCCTCGCTTGGCAAAGAATGGCTCTGCCGTATCGCTGGCTTCCACGGTCAGCGCTGTCGCGCCGCGCGCCGCGGCCAATTTCTCGAGCGCATCACACAGGGCCGTGGCGACGCCCTGCCGTGCGAAAGCTGGCAGAACATAAAGTAGATCGACGTGATCCCTGCCCTTCAGCGACACGAAACCGACGGGCGAGCCGCCAATCGTGGCAACGAGCGTAAGCTGATTTGCCAGACGCTTGCCGAATTTGGCTTCGTCCTCAGCCGCGCTCGCCCAGGCCTCGCGCTGCGCGTCGGAATAATCGTCCTCAGCCAGTTCTTCGATGCTGGCGACAAAAATCGCCGCAAGCACCGGCGTGTCCTCGGAGAGAAATGGCCGCAGGCCGACTTTGGGCATGGACTGTCCCATGAGCTTACCAGACGTTGACCAGTTTGAGCGCCAGCGCGACGGCAGCGGCAATCAGCACCCACTTGAGCGCAATGTAGTAGTAGCGGTGTTTCGGAAACGGAGTATCCGGCCGGGTCATCGCGCGATCTCCCACGTGGTCACGGGATTGCCGTTGGCGTCCTTGCCGTCCTTAAGCACGATGCCTCGCGCCGCAAGTTCGTCACGGATGCGATCGGATTCCTTGAAATCCTTGCGCGCGCGGGCGGCGAGACGAGTCTCGATCAGTTCATCGACATTGCCCGCTTTCGACACAGCCTTGGCGTCGGCCACTGAGACCCACGCAGCGAACCGCGAGGCGTCGAGACCCAGGAACGCAAGCGCATTGCCCAGCGCAACCGAGGCTTCATCACCCGCGCTGCGAACCTGTTTGCGCAAGGCGTGCAGTTCCGCCACGGCCTTGGGCGTATTCAGATCGTCGGCCAGCGCGTCCACAATGGACGCAGGCACCTCGCCCGATCCCACAGCAGCCGCCACGCTAAAAAAGTCCTTCAGAGTGTTGAAAGCATTGTCACACGCAGCCAGCGACCAGTCGATCGGTGAGCGATAATGTGTCTGCATCATCGCAAACCGCAGCGCATCGCCCGGCCATGAGCGGCCGCGCCAACCCGTCAACAATTCCCTGATCGTGACGAAGTTGCCGAGGCTCTTCGACATCTTCTCCCCTTCGACCTGCAGGAAGCCGTTGTGCATCCAGACACTGGCCATGCGGTCCTTGTGGAAGGCGCAGCATGATTGCGCCAGTTCGTTCTCGTGATGCGGAAACACGAGATCGATGCCGCCGCCATGAATGTCGAACTGCTCGCCAAGATGTTTCCACGCCATCGCGGAGCATTCGATGTGCCAGCCCGGACGCCCTTGTGCAGCGATACCGCCCGGCGACGGCCAAGACGGCTCGCCCGGCTTCGAGGGCTTCCACAGCACGAAATCCATCGCGTCGTGCTTGTAGGGCGCGACATCGACCCGCGCACCCGCGAGCATTTCATCGAGGGAGCGCCGCGCCAGCTTGCCGTAATTCGGATCGGACGCGACCTTGAACAGTACATGGTCCTGCTCGACATAGGCGTTGCCGCCCGCGATCAGCTTTTCAATGATCGCGCCCATTTCGGCGATATGCTCGGTCGCGCGCGGCTCCACGGTCGGCCGCAGGCAGCCGAGCGCATCGACGTCTTCGTGAAACTGCTTTTCGGTCTGCTCGGTGACCTTGCGGATCGCCTCGTTCAGCGGCAATCCCGGATAGTCCCGCGCCGCGCGATCATTGATCTTGTCGTCCACGTCGGTGATGTTGCGGACATATTTGACGTGATCCGCGCCATAGACGTGGCGCAGAAGCCGAAACAGCACGTCGAACACGATGACCGGCCGCGCATTGCCGATATGGGCGAAGTCATAGACCGTCGGCCCGCATACATACATACGCACGTCTTTGGGATCGAGCGGCCGGAACGGCCGCTTCTCCTTGGTCAGCGTGTCGTAGAGCTTCAGCTCCATGGAAATACATTCCCTGCCTTGCGGCCGGGTCGTCCCATGATCTCGATTGAGAAAAGACGGCTCCAGCCAGCGAATCGCTAGCTAATAATCTCGCGGCAAATGCCGATAATGGAGACCGAACCGTTCATGGGCCGCACAATGGTCCAGCCAAGGGGACCGCGTCAAGGTCACACCCGGGGGATTTCGACATTCAGAGGGCCGCTTGCCACGGAATCGCCGTCCTTAATCATTCTTAACCCTTCCGGCTTATTGATGGAGGCGCCTTTGCATCTCCCAAACCGGTGCCGCTATGCGATTTCTGTTCACATTGATTGCCTGTGTTTGCGTGATTGTTGCGTCTGAAACCCGCGCCGATAGCCGCGTTTTTATCGTCGCCAACCAGTCCGACGGCTACGGCGTCGACGAATGCCTGGCCAAGGGCGAGAAGTGCGGCGCCCATGCCGCGCGGGCTTATTGCCAGTCCCGCGAGTTCGCGCAGGCCACCGGCTACCGCCGTGTCGATCCCGATGAAGTGACGGGCGCGATTCCCGCGTCCACCGGCCGTTCCGGCAGCGAATTCATCGCAATTACCTGTCAGCGCTGACAGAAAGCCCCCCTCCCGGGGCTTCTTTTCGTCACGATTCTCTGACTTATCTGCAGGCTGAATCGACGTGACCTTGCTGCCGGAAGCGAGTATGTGAGCCTCCGTCGGCCGCGTCGCGGTCAGATCATGTGGGATCGTGACGGCTTGCCGAATTCCTTGTTCTTGCGATGGACCTTTGCCAGCGCGGCGCTCGTGGGCGCGGCGATCATGACCTATGGCGCGGCCGCGCAGCAGGGCTTTCCCCCGCCTCCTGGCGGCCAGCCCGGGGCCAATCCGATCTGCCAGCGGCTGGTCGGCCAGTTGTCCGCCATTGATGGTGGCGGCGGCGACAGCGCCAAGGCGGAACAGATTCAGCGCTATGCCGAAGCCCAGAGCCGGCAACAGGCCGAACTGGAGCGGGTTCAGGATCAGGCCAAGCGTCAGGGCTGCGACAGCTCGGGCTTTTTCTCGCTGTTCACCGGCCAGTCGGCCCAGTGCGGCCCGATCAATACGCGCATCCAGCAGATGCGCTCCAATCTCGACCAGATCACGAGCAACCTGGAGCGGCTGCGCGGCGGCGGGTTCGGCAACTCCGAACGTGAAAACCAGCGCCGCTCGGTGCTGATGGCGCTGGCGCAGAACAATTGCGGTCCGCAATACGCTGCCCAATTGCGCAACAGCGGCGGAGGCGGATTCCTCGACAATCTGTTTGGCGGCAATAACAATAACGGCGCCGCGCCGATGGACAACGGTGCGGCCTCCGGCACCTATCGCACGGTCTGCGCGCGAAGCTGCGACGGCTTTTACTTCCCGATTTCCTTCGCCACGGTGCCCGGCCGTTTTGCCGACGACGAACGAACCTGCAAGGCGCTATGCCCGGCGGCGGACGCCACGCTGTATACCTATCGCAATCCCGGCGAGGACATGAATCAGGCGGTCTCGATGAGCGGCCAGCCTTACGCCCAATCGCCCAATGCCTTCAAATATCGCCAGTCGTTTGACAAATCCTGCAGTTGCAAGGCTGTCGGCCAGACCTGGTCGGACGCGCTGAAGAACATCGACGACAAGGCCGCCGCCGCGCAGCAGGGCGATATCATCGTCACCGACGAAAGCTCGAAGCGGATGTCGCAGCCGAAGGGCGTGCCCGCGGCACAGAAGAAAGCAGGCTCCGTCGCGACCCCGCCGAACGCGCAGGCCCTGCCAACCGGCACACCACCAGCATCGTCATCGTCCACCAACGGCGACAAGCCGATCCGCTCGGTCGGACCGACCTTCATTCCGGCGCGCTAAGGCTTCAACCTTCAAATGCTTCCGCCGAACCGCGGCTGGATCGCGTCACCAGCGCATGATCGGGCGCGGGCAACGCCTTTCCGGTATCGCGGAATTTGTTGATGATCGGATAGCGGCGGTCACGGCCGAAATTCTTGCGCGTCACCTTCACGCCGGGCGCAGCCTGACGGCGCTTGTATTCCGCAATGTTGAGCAGGCGCGCGATGCGAACCACCGTATCGTAGTCGAAACCTTCGGACACGATGGACGCGACCGAGTCTTCGCGCTCCACCAGTCTTTCCAGAATGCCGTCCAGCACATCATAAGGCGGCAGCGAATCCTGATCGGTCTGGTTCTCGCGCAATTCCGCCGTCGGCGGGCGCGTAATGATGTTCGGCGGAATGACCTCGCCCGACGGTCCAAGCGCGCCCTCCGGCTTCCATGAATTGCGCAGGGTCGACAACCGGAACACTTCCGTCTTGTAGATATCCTTGATCGGATTGTAGCCGCCGTTCATGTCGCCGTAGAGCGTGGCATAGCCGACCGACATTTCGGACTTGTTGCCGGTGGTCACCACCATCGAACCGAACTTGTTGGAAATCGCCATCAGCAGCACGCCGCGGGTGCGTGCCTGCAGGTTTTCCTCGGTGACGTCGCGCTCGCGGCCCTCGAAGACCGGCTTGAGAATGTCCTCGAAGCCATGAACCGCCGCCGCGATCGGCAGCACGTCGTACTGGATGCCGAGTTGCTTGGTCAGTTTCGCTGCATCGTCGAGCGATTCCTGCGCGGTGAACCGGAATGGCAGCATCACGCCGCGTACCTTGTCCGCGCCGAGCGCATCCACCGCGATGGCGGCGCACAACGCAGAATCGATGCCGCCTGAAACCCCGAGCAGCACACCGGGAAAACCGGCCTTGCCGACGTAGTCACGCAGGCCGAGGACGCAGGCCGCGTAGTCGCCCTTGTCGCCATCGAGGACAGCCGTCACCGGCCCCTTGCAGGTCCAGCCGCCTCCACCCTTGGTGAAGCGAAGAGTTGTGATGTTTTCTTCAAAGCCCGGCAGTTGGAACGCTAGCGAACGATCGGCATTCAGGCCGAATGACGAGCCGTCGAACACCAGTTCGTCCTGCCCGCCGACCTGATTGAGATAGACCAGCGGCAGCCCGCTCTCCGCCACGCGCGCGACGGACACCGACAAACGCATGTCGTTCTTCTCGCGCGTGTAAGGCGAGCCATTCGGCACGATCAGGATTTCAGCGCCGGTTTCGGCAAGACACTCGACGACGTTCTCGTAGTCCTCCGACTCTTCCATCCATGTGTCTTCACAGATGGGAACGCCGACCCGCACGCCGCGGATTGTCACCGGTCCTGCGGCAGGCCCGCGCGCAAACACGCGCTTTTCGTCAAACACACCGTAGTTCGGCAGATTGGCCTTGAACCGCAGCGCAGCGATCCGCCCGTTGTCCAGCAAAGCACAGGCATTGTAGAGCTTGCCATCCTCGACCCATGGTGTGCCGATCAGCACAGCCGGGCCGCCATCGGAGGTTTCCCGTGCCAGCGTCTCGATCTCCGCGCGGCAGGCCGCCTGAAAGGCCGGCTTGAGCACGAGATCTTCCGGCGGATAGCCCGCGATAAAAAGCTCGGAGAGAACCAGCAGATCGGCGCCGTCCGCCTTCGCCTGCTTCCGGGCGGCGCGGGCCTTTGCCGCATTGCCCGTGACATCGCCAACGACGGGATTGAGCTGGGCGAGCGTGATCGTGAGCTGGGATTTGGTCATGACCTCATTTAGCCCGCCCGGCGGGATATCCGCAATTGCTCAATATGAGCACAATTCAGATGAGACCTATGCGCTCGGCGATGGCGAACAGCCAGACCGCTCCGGCGATCAGCAGCGTGACGCCGACGGCGGCCGACCCCATGTCCTTCACACGGCCAATCTGCTTGTCATGGTCCGTGGTCAGGCGATCGGCCAGTTTCTCGATGGCGGTATTCAGCAGTTCGACCACCATCAACAGCAGCACGATGCAAATGAGCTGGACCTTGCGTTCCGGCGAAACGCCGACCAGAAAGGCCAGCGGGACGGCGATAACAAGCGCGACGACCTCTTCACGGAAGGCCTGCTCGGAACGGAAGGCAAAGGCCAGTCCGTTCCGGCTGTTGATTGTGGCGCTCCACATCCGCGACAGCACCTTGCGGAGCATCAGAATCCCGCGACGGCCGGCATCGGCTTCACCTTGCCCGCACGCTCCTGCTTGAGGAGTTCGGCGATCAGGAAAGCCATGTCGATGGACTGCTCCGCGTTCAGGCGCGGATCGCAGACCGTGTGGTAACGGTCGTTGAGATCCTCGTCGGTGATCGCGCGCGCGCCGCCGATGCATTCGGTGACATCCTGTCCGGTCATTTCCAGATGGACGCCGCCGGCATGGGTGCCTTCGGCGGCGTGGATGTTGAAGAACGACTTCACCTCAGACAGCACCCGATCGAACGGCCGGGTCTTGTAGCCGGATGTCGACGTGATGGTGTTGCCGTGCATCGGATCGCACGACCAGACCACCGAGCGCCCTTCCCGCTTCACCGCACGGATGAGCTGCGGCAGATGCGCATCGACCTTGTCCGAACCGAAGCGGTTGATCAGCGTGAGGCGGCCGGGCTCATTGTCAGGATTGAGTACGTCGATCAGCTTGAGAAGTTCGTCCGGCTTGAGCGACGGGCCGCACTTCAGGCCGATCGGGTTCTTGATGCCACGGAAATACTCGATGTGACCGTGATCGAGCTGCCGCGTGCGGTCGCCGATCCAGATCATGTGACCCGTGGTCGCGTACCAGTCGCCGGTGGTGGAATCGACGCGCGTGAACGCCTGCTCGTAACCGAGCAGCAGCGCTTCATGGCTGGTGTAGAAATCGGTCGAACGCAGTTCCGGATGGCTTTCCAGATCGAGGCCGCAGGCGCGCATGAAATTCAGCGCCTCGGAAATCCGGTCGGCCAGTTCCTTGTAACGGCGCGACTGCGGCGAGTCCTTCAGGAAGCCGAGCATCCACTGATGCACGCTGCCCAGATTGGCGAAGCCGCCGGTCGCGAATGCGCGCAGCAGGTTCAGCGTCGCCGCCGACTGGCGGTACGCCATCAACTGGCGCTGCGGATCGGGCGTGCGCGCTTCCTTGGTGAACGCGGTGTCGTTGACGATGTCACCGCGATAGCTCGGCAGTTCGATATCGCCCTGCTTTTCCATCGGCGATGAACGCGGCTTGGCGAACTGGCCGGCGATGCGGCCGACCTTGACCACCGGCAGCGCGCCGGCATAGGTCAGCACCACCGCCATCTGCAGCAGCACGCGGAAGAAATCGCGGATGTTGTTGGCGCCGTGCTCGGCAAAGCTCTCGGCGCAATCGCCGCCCTGCAGGAGAAAAGCCTCGCCGTTTGCGACTCGGGCAAGCGCCTTCTTCAGGTTGCGCGCCTCACCTGCAAAAACCAGCGGCGGAAACGTCGCAAGCTGCGCCTCGACATCAGCCAATGCTTTCGCATCGGGATATTCCGGCACCTGCATGACTGGCTTCTTGCGCCAGCTATCGGGCGTCCACCGCTCGGACATGACTGAAACTCCTCAGGAAACGGCAATCCTACAATGCGCCGGGTTATACACAGGTGGGTACGGTCTTGCCAGTTGCAAATCAGCACGCCGGATCAGGCACTTGCCGGGCAAACAGGACTGTGAGGCCAGCATTATGGCGGCCGCCGGCCGGGCCGCCCCGGCGCGGATCGGCCCGCCCCGCTATTCCGCGGCCTCTCGGACGTGGCGGGCGCTTGGCGTCCGCAGGGTCACCAGTTCTTCGGCGGCGGTCGGGTGAACGGCCATGGTGGCGTCGAAATCCGCCTTGGTGGCCTTCATCTTCACGGCGATGCCGACGACCTGAATGAGTTCGCCCGCCTCCGGCCCGACGATATGGCACCCAAGGATGCGGTCGGTCGAGGCGTCGACGATCAGCTTCATCATCACGCGGGACTGGCTGCCCGACATCGTGGATTTCAATGAGCGGAAATCGGTCTTGTAGATATCGACATGGGTGTACTGCGCCCTCGCTTCGGCCTCGGTCAGCCCCACGGTGCCGACTTCGGGCTGTGTGAAGACCGCCGTCGGGATGTCGGCATGGTCGACGCTCACCGGCCGATTGCCGAATACGGTGTCGGCGAAGGCATGCCCTTCGCGGATGGCGACCGGCGTGAGATTGATCCGGTGAGTGACGTCACCGACCGCATAGATGTTCGGGACGCTGGTCTGCGAGAACTCGTTGACCGCGATGCCGCCATTGACCGGATTGAGCGCGACGCCGACCTTCTCCAGTCCGAGACCTTTGACATTCGGATGGCGGCCGACGGCGAACATCACCTGATCGCCGGCGACGCTCGATCCGTTCGACAGATGGGCGGTGAAACCTTCGCCATGTTTCTCGACCTTCGTGACAATGCAGCCGGTCAGAATCGTGATGCCGGACTTCTCCATTTCGCTGCGGACATGCTTGCGCACGTCCTCGTCGAACCCGCGCAGGATATTCTCGCCGCGATAGATCACGGTGACGTCGGCGCCAAGCCCGGCGAAGATGCAGGCGAACTCGAGCGCGATGTAACCGCCACCCTGGATTACGATACGCTTGGGAAACGTCTTGAGGTGAAACACCTCGTTGGACGAAATCACATGCTCGATGCCCTGGATCGGCGCGCCGTGATTTGGCGTACCGCCTGTGGCGATCAGCACATACTTCGCATTGACGGCTTCACCGGTCGACAGGCGAAGCGTATGTGCGTCCTCGAAGGTGGCCCGCGCCTTGATGATTTTTGCGCCGGCCTTTTCGACGTTGAACGTATACGCCGCTTCGAGCCGGGCGATCTCCTTGTCCTTGTTGGCAATCAGCGTGGACCAGTCGAAGGTGGCCTCCGGAATGCTCCAGCCGAAGCCGGCCGCATCGTCCAGTTCATGCCGGACATGGGACGCATAGACCATCAGCTTCTTGGGGACGCACCCGCGGATCACGCAGGTGCCGCCCATCCGGTATTCCTCGGCGACCAGAACGCTCGCGCCGTAGCCAGCCGCGATGCGGGCAGCGCGAACGCCGCCCGATCCGCCGCCGATCACAAACAGGTCAACGTCCCGGTCCGCCATGGAGTATCCGATCGCTTAGATATCCTTGCCGCGCTTCTTCATCTCGGCACGGAATTTCGCATTGATTTCCTCGCCGAACTTCTGCGCCCACTGATCCATATATTGGCGCGCGGTGGTGAATGCCACAGGCTCCTGCGCGATGACCTTGACGCCGAGCGGCGACTTGTAGAACGCAGCAAGCTCCTTCAGCTCCTGCTCGGTAAACGAACTGGCGTAGATGCGGGCCATTTCCTCGCCAATCTCCTTTTCGCGGCCGGCCAATTCCTTCGCGACCACGACTGCAACTTCGTTGAGGTCTTTCTGGTAGTTCAGATTGGACTGCAGGAGCACATCCTTGGTCCGCTGCACGAGACCGGGCACCGCCCCCTGATAGATCGCGCTGACATTCTTAGACGCCAGGATTTCCTTGGCATAGCCGATGGAGGCCGGCGATGGCGGCTTCGGAGCCTGCGCCATCGCGCTGCCCATCGTCAGGACAAGCGCGGCGCCGACCGCGAACAACACATGCGAAAACTTCTTCATGTCAATTCTCCTCGATTGCGGCGCCCAGTAACCCTAGGGCCGTTCAACAACGCGAATACCTTGCGCTCCGGCAAGCACGACCGTGTGCGCGAGACCGATAAACAGGCCGTGCTCGACAACCCCCGGAATCGAATTCAGTGACGCCGCCAGCTTCGGCGGATCCGGGATTCGGCCGAGCCTGGCGTCGATAATCCAGTGGCCGCCATCGGTGACGAAAACGTGGCCGTCTTTTGTCTTGCGCGTATCCATGGGTCCGGAAACGCCATTTTGCGCGAAGGCGGCCTCGATGGCGCGGCGCGTCGCACCGAGACCAAACGGAATGACCTCAATCGGCAGCGGAAAGCGGCCGAGGGCGTCAACCCACTTTGAGTCGTCGGCGATGACGATCATCCGGTCGGACGCCGCTGCGACGATCTTTTCGCGCAGCAGTGCGCCTCCGCCACCCTTGGTCAGTTCGAGATTGGGATCGACTTCATCGGCCCCGTCCACCGTGAGATCAAGGCGATCGACGTCCTCCAGCGTGGTCAGCGGCACACCGCAGCGCTCGGCGTCCGCCCGGGTCGCTTCCGAGGTCGGAACGCCGACAACCTTCAGGCCTGCCTTGACGCGCTCGCCCAGCAATTCAACAAAGTGCTTCGCGGTCGAACCGGTGCCGAGCCCCAGTTTCATACCGTCCTGCACCTGTTCAAGCGCGCGCGCAGCCGCCTGCCGCTTCAAATCGTCCATCGACATCATGGCCCTCGATGTTCCGTTCCCGTGGGAACGCGAGGCATATAGCGCGGTTTTCGCGGCGGTGGATACCCGCCTTGCTGGCGAAAAACAGCTAAAATGAGCCGACATAAGACCAATTCGACCGCGGGGCTTGCCTGATCCCATCTTGCCCGGTAGCGATCCGGCATGGCCAAGCCCCCCCTCATTGTCTTCGACCTCGACGGCACTCTCGTCGATACCGCCCCCGACCTCGTCGGAGCGTTGAACTTCGTTCTTCAGCGTGAGGGTCTGCCGCTCGTGCCGGTGGCATCCGCCCGCAACATGATCGGAGCCGGCGCACGCAAACTGATCGAACGCGGGCTGGAAGTGGACGGCCGCACGGTCAGCGTGGCGGAACTGGATCGGCTGACGGCGGATTTTATCGCCTACTACAAGGATCACATCGCCGACGCTTCGCGTCCGTTCGAGGGTCTGCACGCGGCGCTCGACACGCTTGAGGACCGGGGCTTCCGGTTCGCTGTCTGCACCAACAAGCTGGAAGGTCTCTCAAAGCTCCTGCTCGCACAGTTGGAGATGACCGGCCGCTTTGCCGCGATCTGCGGTGCCGATACCTTTGGCGTGGCGAAACCCGATCCCACCATTTTTCGTCAAACCGTCGCGCAAGCCGGCGGGGACATGTCGCAGGCCATCATGGTTGGCGACTCCGGTCCGGACGTCGGCGTGGCGCGGCGCGCCGGTGTCCCGGTGATCGGAGTGACCTTCGGCTATACTGAAACTCCGATCGCGGAACTAAAGCCTGATGTCGTCATTGGTCACATGCGCGAGTTGCCGGGGGCGGTCGAAACGTTACTTCCGCCCATTTAAGCCTTTGAAATATAATATAATTTTTTAGCAGTCGCTTCGCGCGCCGCGTTAACCTTCACTTAACGAATCCGGCGCGCCCCGTTGCGCGTGGCATACGACACTTCTAAGGTCCGCGCGGGGACTATGCGGCTACCACCGCATCACAAGACGGATGCACCATGCGTATCATCGTTGTCGTTGCGGCGAGCCTTGGCCTCGCAGGCTGCTCATCTTTTTCCATGCCCGAAATGTTCAAGTCGGCGCCGCCGATGGTAACGGTGCAGATGGAATCGCTCCCCGCCGGAGCAGAGGCACGCACCTCGACCGGTCAGACCTGCAAAACACCGTGCGCGGTCGCCGTGCCTATCGAAAGCGACTTCACGGTAACGTTCACGCTTCCGAAGTATCAGCCCGAGACTGTACCCGTTCAGGTCATCCGCGACCCGGCGAGCCCTGCGTCGAGCGCTGTCGATCCCAATCCGGTCTATGCGGAATTGCAGATCGCTCCTCCGCCCAAGCGAGCGGTCAGGCATGTTGCCAAGCCCAAGAAGCCGAAGCCCGCGCCTGCTGCTGCAGCACCGGCTGAACCTGCCGACTCACCGTTCCCGCCGCCTCCCGGCCGCTAACGCAGGGTTTGGGGACAGATTGGATTGTATCGGTGCAGCTTCGTGCCTAGATTAGGGTCTGGCAAGCCACAGCCGGCGTATCCGGCTCGGGCGAGCAAGACCAAGGCGCGACATGAGCGGACCTGTTTCCAGTTCCACCGTCATCCCGGCGACTTCATCCATGATTGATCCGTTCGGACGGTCGATCAGTTACCTGCGTGTGTCTGTCACCGATCGCTGCGACTTGCGCTGCTTCTATTGCATGTCGGAAGACATGACCTTCCTGCCGAAGTCCGATCTTCTCACCCTCGAGGAACTCGACCGGCTGTGCTCGGCCTTTATTTCCAAAGGCGTGCGCAAGCTGCGGCTCACGGGCGGTGAGCCGCTGGTCCGCCGCAATGTCATATCGCTGGTGCAGTCCCTCTCCCGCCATCTCGACAGCGGCGCACTGGATGAACTCACGCTGACGACAAACGGCTCGCAGCTCGAGCGATTTGCGTCTGACCTCAAGGCCCACGGCGTCCGGCGGATCAACGTCTCGCTCGACACGCTCGACGCCGGAAAATTCCGCGCGATCACCCGTTGGGGAGATCTTGATAAAGTCCTGCGCGGCATCGAAGCCGCACAGGACGCGGGCCTCAGGGTCAAAATCAACGCCGTGGCGCTGAAGAACATGAACGAGGAGGAAATCCCCTCGCTCATGGAGTGGGCCCATCGTAAGGACATGGACCTCACCCTGATCGAGGTGATGCCCATGGGCGAAATCGGTGAAGGGCGTATTGATCAATATCTGCCGCTGTCGTTGCTCCGGGCCCGCCTCGCCACGCGTTACACCCTGACCGATCTTCCCGATAATACCGGCGGTCCGGCACGCTATGTCCGCGTTAGCGAGACCGGCGGGCGGCTTGGCTTCATCACACCGATGACCCACAATTTCTGCGAATCCTGCAACCGGGTCCGCATCACCTGTACGGGAACACTCCACACCTGCCTCGGCCAGGAAGATGCTTCCGATTTGCGCAAGCCGCTCCGCGCCTCAAGCGAAGATGCGCTCCTGTCAGCCGCGATTGACCGCGCGATCGGTCTCAAGCCGAAGGGGCACGACTTTGTCATCGACCGCCGCCACAATCGGCCAAGCGTCAGTCGGCACATGAGTGTGACCGGCGGCTAGGTAAAACACGATTGTTTCCCGCATTGCCGGTTTGATTGGCACAAATGTCCGGGACCCCAAAAATCTGCCTTGGAATCAACAAACTTCCAATTGACGGCGGCGTGACACGCTGATTTTGTCAGCGAGCTTTATGCGCCCTTCGGCTGGAAAAGCCGGCATGCCGCCACCTTCCGGTCCCGGCAAAGCCAAGTAACGCAGGGGCATATTCGGGAGGATGGGGTTTGCAATCGCTTCTCAAATTGAGCCGCGCGATCGACGCATTCAATACGTTCGTCGGCCGATGGGTCTCCTGGCTGATCGTGCTCGCCGTGATGATTTCGGCGGTCAACGCCGTCGTCCGCAAGGTGTTCGACGTCTCGTCGAACGCCTACCTTGAATTGCAGTGGGTTCTATTCAGCGTTGTATTTCTGCTCTGCGCCCCCTGGACACTGCTCAACGGCGAACACATCAAGATCGACATCATCAATCACACCCTGCCCCTGAAGGTCCGAAGCTGGATCGACATGATCGGGCACGTTTTCTTCCTCGTGCCGTTCTGCGTCATCCTGATCTGGACTTCGATTCCCTTCTTCCTCGTCTCCTATCAGCAGAACGAACAGTCGTTCAGCGCTGGCGGCCTGCCGCAATGGCCTGCCAAGTCGCTGATCATGATCGGCCTCACACTCCTGCTCGTGCAGGCGGTGTCCGAGATCATCAAGCGCGCCGCAGTGATGAAGGGCCTCCTGCCCGATCCGAACGCGCATGCCATGAGCGCGCACGAGATTGCCGAGCTCGAGGCTCTCAAGCTCGCGCAAGCGATCACGCCTGAAAAACAATGACCCGCCCGGCGGTCACATCATCGTTTAACGAGAGAGATTTCTGATGGCGGCTATGTTCATCCACTACATGGCGCCGATCATGTTCGCGTCGCTGGTGATGTTCCTGCTTCTGGGATATCCGGTCGCGTTTTCGCTCGCAGCCAACGGCCTGCTGTTCGCCTTCATCGGCATCGAACTCGGACTGTTCCGGCCGGACTTCCTGCAGGCTCTGCCCGAACGTGTCTACGGCGTCATGAATAACGAGACGCTGCTTGCGATCCCGTTTTTCACGTTTATGGGGCTGATCCTCGAACGATCGGGCATGGCGGAGGATTTGCTCGAAACCATCGGGCAACTGTTCGGCAGCATCCGCGGCGGCATAGCCTATGCGGTCATTTTCGTCGGCGCGCTGCTGGCCGCCACGACGGGTGTCGTCGCGGCATCCGTGATCTCGATGGGACTGATCTCGCTGCCTATCATGCTGCGTTACGGCTACGATCGCCGCGTCGCCACCGGTGTGATCGCGGCATCCGGCACTCTGGCGCAGATCATTCCCCCATCGCTTGTCCTGATCGTGATGGCTGACCAGCTCGGCCGTTCGGTCGGTGACATGTACGAAGGCGCCTTTATTCCTGGCATCGTGCTGTCGATCCTCTATGCCAGCTATATCTTCCTGGTCGCGACGTTCTTCCCGAGTGCAACACCCGGACTTCCGCTGGAAGCTCAGACACTTCGCGAACCCGAAACTGCCAAACATCCGGTCATCATGCCGTTGGCGGCGATTTCGGCTGCTGCAACGGCCTATTTCTTCGTGGTGAAGCTCGGCCTGTTTGACTGGACGTCACCCGTCTTCAACAAGGTATCCGAAAATCCGCTGGTTCTTCACGGCTTCTGGTTCGTAATTCTCACCGGACTGTTCTTCAAGCCGTTCATCGGCATCATCCGCACCATGACGCTGTCGCTGTTCATCGTGCTGATCGGTGCAACGGCGATCGCCCTTGAGATTATGCGCTTCACCGAAGTGAAAGCCGGCGCGGACTATGTCGTCCTCACCATGTCGATCGTCGTGGCGATGTCCTTCGTGCTCGCGGTCATCAACCGCCTCACCGGCCTCAAGCTGCTGTCGAAGCTGGCCGAACAGGTCGTGTTCGTGATGGTGCCGCCGCTCGGCCTGATCTTCCTTGTGCTCGGCACGATCTTCATCGGCGTCGCGACGCCGACGGAAGGCGGTGCAATGGGAGCAGCAGGCGCCGTGATTTTGGCGATGATGAAGCGCCGGCTGAATTTCGATCTGACGCGGCAGGCCGCCGAATCCACCGCCAAGCTCTCCGCCTTCGTGATCTTTATCCTGGTCGGCGCGCGCGTTTTCTCCCTCACCTTCTATGGCGTCGATGGTCACCGCTGGGTCGAGGAACTGCTGGTCTCGCTGCCGGGCGGCCAGACCGGCTTCCTGATTTTCGTCAACGCCTTCGTCTTCATTCTCGCTTTCTTCCTCGACTTCTTCGAGCTGGCGTTCATCGTCATACCGCTGCTTGGGCCGGCAGCCGAAAAACTCGGGATCGACCTGATCTGGTTCGGCGTCATCCTCGGCGTAAACATGCAGACGTCATTCATGCATCCGCCGTTCGGTTTCGCGCTGTTCTACCTGCGCTCCGTCGCTCCGAAGGAGGCCTATACCGATCGTGTCAGCGGCAAGCGCATGGAGCCGGTGACCACGGGGCAAATCTATTGGGGATCGGTACCCTTCGTGATCATTCAGGTGATCATGGTCGGTCTTGTCATCGCCTTCCCGGCCATGGTCATGCACTACAAGGGCGCGGCCTCGACGATCGACCCCAGCAAGGTCGATATCCAGATTCAGCAGCAGGAAATGCCTGCTCTCGATTTTGGCCCGCCCGCCGGCAGCAAATAGGCGGCGAACGCGGCTCACAAAAAACCCGGCCTTTGCGAGGCCGGGTTTTGTTTTTCCGCCGAAGCGACTCGATCAGGTTCGCGTGCGCGACCGGATCTGGAAGCTGTCGAAGCTGTATTCCGCCACCTGCCACCAGGTGTACTGATCGCTGCGGAACGCCGCCATCGCTTCGTAGAGCTTCTTGAAGTTCGCGTTCTTCGCCGAGGTCTCCTTATAAACCTCGTTGGCGGCCTTCAGCGATGCGTCCATAATCGACGACGGGAACGGACGCAGTTGCGTGCCACCGGCAACCAGCCGCTTGAGAGCGGGCGGATTATACGCATCGTAGCGAGCCTGCATGGTTTCGTTGGCGAGCGACGATGCCGTCTTGAGGATCGACTTGTAGCCCGCCGGGAGCGATTCCCATTTCGCCAGGTTGACAAGATTATGCAGCGAGGGGCCGCCCTCCCACCAGCCGGGATAGTAGTAGAACTTCGCAACCTTCTGAAAACCGAGTTTCTCGTCATCGTAGGGGCCGACCCACTCGGCGGCGTCGATGGTGCCCTTTTCAAGGGACGGATAAATATCCCCGCCTGCCACCTGCTGCGGGACGACGCCGAGCTTGGTGAGCACCTGCCCGGCAAATCCGCCGATGCGCATCTTCAGGCCGCTGAGGTCGCTCGTGTCCTTCAGCTCCTTGCGGTACCAGCCGCCCATCTGACACCCGGTATTGCCGGCCAGAAGCCCGACGACGTTGTGGGGTTTCAGAAACTCATTGAAGAGTTCGGCGCCACCGCCCACCTGCAACCATGCCGTTTGCATGCGGCTGTTCAGCCCGAACGGCACAGCCGTCCCGATCGCAAATGTCGGGTCCTTTCCGATGTAATAGTACGTGGCGGTATGAGCCATTTCCACGGTGCCATTCGACGCTGCATCCAGCGCCTGAAGTCCGGGGACGATTTCACCGGCGGCAAAAACCTGAATCTGAAACCTGTTGTCGGTGGCTTCAGCGACGGCTTTCGAGAACACCTCAGCGGCGCCGTAAATCGTGTCGAGAGATTTTGGAAAGCTGGATGTCAGGCGCCATTTGATTTCGGGCATCGACTGGGCGATGGCGGGTGAAGCAACCGCGGCCCCGGCTGCGCCGATACCCGCAATCTTGATAAACTCGCGACGTTTCATGAATAACTCCCTGAATGTGATTTGTGCGTTTTCACCCTCTTTTCGGGGCCTTGGAGCGGGAGCATGGAACAACTTGTTCCCAATATCCATGACGATTTCCCTGACCGCACTGCAAAAGAAAGGCCCGGCCTCCTTGCGGAGGCCGGGCCTTTTCGGGTCTGGCTTGACTTGATCAGCCGCGGGTGCGCGAGCGGATCATGAAGCTGTCGTTGGTGTATTCGGCAACCTGCCACCACAGGTACTGATCCGAACGGTAGGCCTGCATCGCGTCGATCGCTTTCTTGAAGTCGGCGTTCTTGGCGGAGATTTCGGCCCAGAGCTCGTTGGTCGCCTTGAGGCAGGCATCGAGCACTTCGTTGGTGAACGGACGAAGCTGCGTGCCGCTGGCCACGAGGCGCTTCAGGGCGCCGGGATTCTGCATGTCGTAACGTGCGGGCATCCAGGCATTGGTGTGAGCCGCTGCGTTGGTCAGGATCGCCTGATAGTTCTTCGGCAAAGCGTTGAACTTCTCCAGGTTGGTAAATGCATGAACCGTCGGTCCGCCTTCCCAGAAGCCCGGATAGTAGTAGAACTTCGCGACCTTGTTGAAGCCGAGCTTCTCGTCGTCGTACGGACCGACCCATTCGGCGGCGTCGATGGTGCCCTTTTCAAGCGACGGATAGATATCGCCGCCGGCGAGCTGCTGCGGGACAACGCCGACCTTGGCGAGAACCTGGCCCGCGATGCCGCCGATGCGCATTTTCAAGCCCTGAAGATCGGCGACAGTCTTGATCTCCTTGCGGAACCAGCCGCCCATCTGGGTGCCGGTGTTGCCGCAAGCCATGCCGATCACGCCATGCTTTTTGTAGAACTCGTTGGCGATCTCTTTTCCGCCGCCCTGTTCGAGCCACGAATTCTGCATGCGGGTGTTGAGGCCGAACGGCACCGACGCGAAGATCGCGAAGGTCGGATCCTTGCCGACATAGTAGTACGAAACGGTGTGGCACATTTCGACCGTGCCGTTCGAGGTCGCGTCCAGCGCCTGCAAGCCGGGAACGACTTCACCGGCAGCGAACACCTGAATCTGGAATTTGTTGTCGGTCATTTCAGCGACGTACTTCGAGAGCTGCTCGGCGCCGCCGTAGATAGTATCCAGCGACTTCGGGAAGCTGGAGGTCAGACGCCACTTCACCTCGGGCGACGACTGGGCAATAGCCGGCGAGGCAACGGCGGTTGCGGCTGCTCCGGCTGCGGTTACTTTCAGAAAATCACGACGCTTCATGCGGCATCTCCTTATGGGGGGCGTTTCTTTTTGAAATCCCTCTGGGGGCGGTCTCTAGCACGGAAGTCGTTCCGCGGAAAATCCGTAACGCGGCTTGCGGAGCCCATTCAACCAAAGTCGAATAGAGGCTTGGACTGGCGCGTGACCTGCCGGAACAGAGCCTAGGCGGAGGCCGAAACAACGGCGAGCTGCTTTTTGATATCCGCGGCAATGGACCGGTAAATTCCGGCATGGACGCCCTCCGGCTCGCTCTCGACCACCGGGGTACCGGCATCCGATGAGGTGCGAATCGCCATGTGGAGCGGTATTTCGCCCAGAAACGGCACCTTCTGCCGTTCAGCCTCATGCCGGGCGCCGCCATGTCCGAAAATGTCGGAGCGCGTCCCGCATTCCGGACACTGGAAATAGCTCATGTTCTCGATGATACCGAGGGTCGGCACGTTGACCTTCTCGAACATGGCGATCCCGCGCCGGGCATCAATCAGAGCCAGATCCTGAGGCGTGGACACGATGACTGCGCCTCTGAGCGGCACCTGCTGGGCCAGCGTCAATTGTGCGTCTCCCGTCCCCGGCGGCATGTCCACCACCAGAACGTCCAGTTCACCCCATGCGACGTCCCAAAGCATCTGCCGGATCGCCGACATCACCATCGGCCCGCGCCAGACCATCGCGGTCTGCTCCTCGACCAGGAATCCGATGGACATCAGCGGCATTCCGAACCGCTTGATCGGAATCATTTTCCTGGCGTCATTGACGGTCGGCTTCTCGCGGACACCGGTCAGGCGTGGCACCGACGGCCCGTAAATGTCCGCATCCAGCAGGCCCACGCGAAGACCGAGATCGCGCAGCGCGAGCGCCAGATTGAGCGCCGTGGTGGATTTGCCGACGCCGCCCTTGCCGGATGCCACCGCGATAATGGAGCCGATCCCCGGAATAGCCGCCTGCTGACCCATCGGAGAATCCGCAGGACCGCCGTGTGGCCTGTGCTGGGCCACCGGCTTCACGCCATGAGAGTGCTGATGCGCCGCCGGGGCCGCGCCGGGCTTGCGCTCGGCTGTCAGCGCCACCATCGCGGTCGTCACACCCGGTATCGCCCGCACCGCCGCCTCTGCCCGGGCACGGATATCTTCCCATGCCCTCGCCTCGGCCGCGTCGACGTTGATCGAAAAAAACACCTTGCCATCCGAGGCGGTGATTTCGGACAGCACCTTCGCCTCGGTGAGCGGAACGCCGCTCGGCGATGAGACCGCGCGAAGGGCGGAAAGAACCTGAGTTTTATCGACTGCCACAACACATCTCCCGGCATGCGGATCCGGGGACCACCGCCTGCGAGGCCTTCATACGCGCGTCACGTACCCCGTCAACGGCCTTGCAAAGCGATCCTTCCTTCGCATAGCTGTTGCCATCCCACCTGCTGGAAAATCCGGCCAAACTCTCCACCAATCAGAAGAGCAAGACATGGCAAAAGTCGCATTTCTCGGCCTCGGCGTCATGGGTTTCCCGATGGCGGGACATCTGGCTACCAAAGGGGGCCACGAGGTCACCGTCTACAATCGCACCGCCGCCAAATCCAAGGCATGGGCCGAGAAGTTCGGCGGCCGCGCCGCGGCGACGCCGAAGGCAGCCGCTGAAGGTCAGGATTTCGTGATGGCCTGCGTCGGCAACGACGACGACCTGCGCGCCGTGACCATCGGCGCTGACGGCGCATTCGCCGCCATGAAGTCCGGCGCGATTTTTGTCGATCACACCACCGCTTCAGCCGAAGTCGCGCGGCAGCTCGACGCGGACGCCGGCAAGCGCGGTTTTCAGTTCATCGACGCGCCGGTCTCGGGCGGTCAGGCCGGCGCCGAGAACGGCGTGCTCACCGTGATGTGCGGCGGCGCTGAGGCTCCCTACAAGACGGCGGAGCCGGTGATCGCGTCGTATGCGCGGATGTGCAAACTGCTTGGCCCTGCGGGTTCGGGCCAGCTCACCAAGATGGTCAACCAGATTTGCATCGCCGGCCTTGTCGAGGGTCTGTCGGAGGGCATCCACTTCGCCAAGCGCGCCGGACTCGATGTCGAAGCGGTGATCGACACCATCTCGAAAGGCGCGGCGCAGTCCTGGCAGATGGAGAACCGCTACAAGACCATGAACGAAGGCAAGTTCGATTTCGGATTTGCCGTCGAATGGATGCGCAAGGACCTGTCGATCTGTCTGGCCGAGGCCCGGCGCAATGGTGCGAGTCTCCCCGTGACCGCGCTGGTCGATAACTTCTATTCCGAGGTCGAAACGATGGGCGGCAAGCGCTGGGATACATCGAGCCTGCTGGCGCGACTGCAGCGCTAAATTCATCCATCAGGACGGGTCAGAAGGCGGTGCGGGTATTCTGTGCCGCCTTTTCGTTTGCGGCTGCATCAGATGTGGACAGCGCTGTACAGGATTACCCGGATTTATACTTTCTTAACCCGATTAAATTGACCTTTAAGCCAGCTCTTAATGATTTAGCGCCAAAAATAGCGGGCAGAAACTTGCGCCCGTTCAGGCGCGCCATTCGCATTTGTTCGGGATTTGTCGCGTAAATATGAGTGAAACCGCCGACAAGAAGGAGCTTTCCGCGCCATCGGCGGAAATGCCGGCGCGGAATCGCCGGGCGGCCTCGCAGCGCGTCCGCGAAGCACGCGATCGCCTGACATCGACCAGCGGAACACGGCCGGCCTTCGATCACGAACTGCTTCGCCAGTATGCGCAGACGCGCATCTCGGCCTCGCTTGTCGTCGTGCTGCTGGTGGTCTCCACCGGTATTCTGACGAGCTTTTGGATTCCGCCGCTCGCAGCCATTGTCTGGACCGCCGTCATTCTGACCATCCATGGCGTGGTCATCCGGTTCTGCTCCAAGTTTCTTGCGATCACATCCTCAACACCGGCCACGACGCGCAAATGGCGGCTGCGCTTCGTCGGGCTGGATCTGCTCTACGGATTGGCGTGGACGGTCGTTCTGGTTCATCCGTCAGGCATCGACGTCGTCTCCAATACGCTGATGCTGTTCGTGATGCTGCTGGTCATCGCAGTGTCCAGCATGCTGGCGGCGAGCCTGCCGATCGCGGCTTTCGCGGCGACGGTGCCGGTCTCGGCGGCGATTGCGCTCAACTTCGTTCTGCGCGGTACGTTTGACGATTATATTCTCGCCGCGCTTGCCATCACCGCGGAAGGCTACTTTGCCCTGCTCGCGCACCGCCTGCATTCCACGACCCTCGCCACGCTGGAGGCGCGCGCCGAAAAGGACGCGCTGATCGGCGAACTCGAACAGGCCAAGGCGATCTCGGACGAGGCACGCCATCGCGCGGAATCCGCCAACGTCTCGAAGTCGCGCTTCCTTGCGCAGATGAGTCACGAGTTGCGGACGCCGCTCAATGCCATTCTCGGATTTTCCGAAGTGATGAAGAGCGAAATTTTCGGCCCCCACGCCGTCGAGGTCTATAAGGACTACTCGTCGGACATTCACAACTCCGGCGTGCACCTGCTGAACCTCATCAACGAAATTCTCGATCTGTCGCGCATCGAGGCCGGACGTTACGAGCTGAACGAAGAACCCATCTCGCTGGTTCATATCGTGGCGGACTGCCATCACCTGCTGAAACTGCGCGCCTCCAGCCGCGGCATCACCATCCATGAAGTGTTCGAGCAGGACATGCCGAAGCTGTGGGGCGATGAGCGCGCCACGCGGCAGGTGGTGCTCAATCTGCTGTCGAACTCGATCAAGTTCACGCCGCCGGGCGGCGAAATCTGGCTCAAGGTCGGCTGGACGGCATCCGGCGGACAGTATCTCAGCGTCAAGGACACCGGCTCCGGCATTGCCGAGGATGAAATCCCGGTGGTGCTGGCATCGTTCGGTCAGGGATCGAACTCGATCAAGTCCGCCGAACAGGGCGCGGGCCTCGGCCTTCCTATCGCCAAGAGCCTGATCGACATGCATGGCGGCACCTTCACGCTCAAATCGACCCTGCGCGTCGGCACCGAAGTCATCGTCACCTATCCGCCCGAGCGCGTCATGACTGCCCTCGCCCCGATGCGGGACGATTCCCCGCCGCTGCAACCGGATCGCCCGCCGGAAGGATTGACCGGCGACAAGAGCCGTCCCCGCTACAAGCCGATCATGAATGCGGGAACCGGCATCTAGTATGTCTTGCGCGAGCGATAAAAATGACGATCACTACCGCCCATGACTCAAGATACGATATCGAAGCAAGAGACACCCTGCATCGCGGTGTGCTTTATCGACCCGAAGGCCAAGCTCTGCCTGGGTTGCGGACGCTCGCTTCCCGAAATCGCGCGCTGGCACAAGATGGACAACAGCGAACGGCTGGCGGTGATGGCGACGCTGCATCAGCGCATGCTGGACGCCGGTCTGCCTACCCCCGCGCCGCGCTCACGCGCCTGACCACACCGATATCTGCCCATATGACAGGTGCCGCATGATACGCGGATTCATGATCGTTGTCCTGGTGGTGTCGGCTGTCGCCATCCTGCTGTCGATGTCCAATCCGGTTGCATTCGCCAGTGTGAAGGGCGCGCTGATCCGCGTCACCGATCACGCCGTGAAGTCCAAGCCGGTCCGCGCCGTAGAGATAGCTCGCAGCGACAGTGGCGAATTTTCATTGAAGGCGAAAATCAACGGCATCAGCACGCCAATGGTGATCGACACCGGGGCGACCTCCGTGGTGCTGACTTATGAGACCGCGAAGGCCGCGGGCCTGCCGCTGGAACTGCTCGACTACAGCGTGGATGTCGAAACTGCCGGGGGGCGGGTTCGTGCGGCCCGCCTGACGCTGGACCGGCTGTCGGTGGGCAAGCTGGTGGAGCGCTCGGTGCCTGCGCTTGTCGTGCCGCGCGGCCAGATGAAATCCAACCTGCTCGGCATGAGCTTCCTCAACCGGCTGGAAAGCTGGGAAGTCCGCCCCGACAAGCTGATGCTGCGCGGCTATCCGTAACGGACTTCAGGCTGCCATCGACGCAGGCGCATGCGGATCAACCAGATCGAGGGCAGCGCGAAGCGAATCCGTCCCTGCTCCTGCCTTGGTGCAGCTTTCCGCGAGATAACGGCGGAAGGCGCGCGCGCCCGGCACACCGTGAAACGCGCCGACCAGATGCCGCGTGATCGAATGCAGCCGCGCGCCGGCGGCAAGCTGGCGCTCGATGTAAGGCATCAGCGTTTCGATGGCCTCGTGCATGGTCGCGTGGGGCGACGGCTCGCCAAACAATTCGGGATCGACACTGAGCAGACGCCATGGCTCGTGATAGGCCGCGCGCCCCAGCATCGCGCCATCGACATGCGCCAGATGCTCCTTCGCTGCCGCGACGGTCGGAATACCGCCGTTAATGATGACCGGAACATCCGGCAGGGCTTTTTTAAGCCGGTAAACGCGATCGTAGTCGAGCGGCGGGATATCGCGGTTCTCTTTCGGAGACAATCCGTTGAGCCACGCCTTGCGCGCGTGAACCACCAGCGCGTCGGCGCCTGCGGCGATCACGGCCCGGCTTAACGTATCCAGCGCCGCTTCCGGGTCCTGATCGTCGATGCCGATGCGGCACTTCACGGTCACCGGAATTTTGACGGCCTGCTTCATCGCGGCCACGCATTCCGCGACCAGTTGCGGCTCGGCCATCAGGCACGCGCCGAAACGACCATCCTTCACGCGATCCGACGGACAGCCGACATTGAGATTGATCTCGTCGTAACCGAAGCCCTCGCCGATCCGCGCGCTTTCAGCGAGATCGCGCGGGTTCGAGCCGCCGAGCTGAAGCGCGACGGGATGCTCGCTCGCATCGAACCCAAGCAGCCGCTGACGGTCGCCATGGATGACGGCGCCGGTCGTCAGCATCTCGGTGTAGAGCCGCGCCCGGCGCGACAGCAGACGGTGGAAGGCCCGACAATGAGTATCGGTCCAGTCCATCATGGGTGCGACGGAAAATCTATGTAATTGATATATTTGCATTTTTTCTTGATCTTTGAATGCGTCCAGGACGCTCCATGCCCCGCGTTATTACGCCATGACGGCCCCTTAATCCACGCTGACGTAGGCGCCTGACGCCTTGCATCCGTTGAACCTTGGGCAGAGCGGAAGCGACGAAGGTCAGGCTCTCTCCGGAGCCGCTTTGAAATATTGAGCGGGACATCCATGACGCATTCACGCAGACGTTTTCTCGAAGGTCTTGCGCTGACCGTGATCGCTTCAGGGGTGACATGTCCTGCAATGTCTGCGGCAGAACCGATCATGCCTCATCACATGCTGTGCTTTTTGGGTCAGGAACGCGGTCTGAATCGCCTGAAAGAAGCGGCTCAAGCAGCCATCACCGATTTCGCCCCCGGATGGTCCATCGACGAGATCTATTCGCGCGACAGCCGCGATGAACGAATGAGCCGCTCATTTGATGTTTGCTGGGACCGCGTCGAAGTCAACGCATACACATCGGCCGATCAACAGGCCGTCGAAAATCACGGCTGCGTGCTCTATGTCGTCGGGCCGAAGATGGTTCGCGATGCGATGGTCGGCGTCTCGGCCAATGCGCTGCGCTTTGCCGGCGCGCTCATCGAGGCAGGCGCAACTGCAGTCAAAGGCGAGAATGCCGGCATTGCGCATGGCCTCGCCCGCTGGCGCCAGCTCCATCAACAGGCAGAGAAATTCGAGGAATCTGGCGACCGGAATGCATTGAGCAGGATTTGCCGTATGGCGCTCGCGAAGCGTCCGCTGGCGTCGGACAAATACTTCGAAAGCGTCGGCTTTCATCTTGTGGGACTGCCGGAAGTGTATGTCTCAAAACGACTAGGCAGCGATCGGGATGCTGTAGCTGTCATGGACAAAGTCGCAGACGACATGAAACAGCGCGACGTGCAGTCAGTTCTGCGCGCCTACAAAGCGACAATGTCCTCGAAGTCCGATTACAAATCCGGCGACCTCAAGTTCAATCCCTATGGGATTGTCCAGATCGGCTAGACAAGCAGAACCACTCATCCGCTGACGCATGAACGCAAGATGCCGTCTTCCCGACCAAAGAACATCTCGCGCATTCGCAGGCATCACCGGTGCAGAACAATAAAAGCTCCAAGTTCGTCAAGGAATCGATCTTTGGCCGCCAACAGGTCGAAGCATTGGTCAAGCGTCAGCCCGAGCGCGCGTTCGACTGTGCGCGAAAAATTCCAGATGGCTGGTACAGATGTCAGGCGATGACGACCATCGCAGCCGAAGGGCCGGACGCCCTGCGCGATATTGCGTTCAAACAAGCCCGTGCTGCAGCCGCAACGGGCGAAGATGCATATCAGCGCGCCGCCGTTTTGGTCGGGACTCTCAGGGCCGCGATTACGCATGAACGCCCGGACCTCGCCAGTGCGATCCTTGGTGACATCCTGAGACTTGCGCCCACAATTGAACCGGCGGCGTCTCGGGCGTTTGCCCTGTACTGTCTTTGGCGAACCACAACGGCGTTTGGCAATTCCCCAATGCAGCAATCTGTTCTAGGCGCGGTGCTGGCCCATTGCCATCCGGATCGAAGCTGGCGAGCGGCCAGACTTTATCGCGACATCATATCGACGCTGGCGCCGTCCAATCGTTCGCGTGCCGAACGGGTGATCGAAGCGATGCCCGAAGGAAAAGCGCGGGCAAAGATGATCCGGGATTCAAATATCTGGATATTTAGCCCGGAGAGGTGTTCTATTGCCGTTTGACGGTACCGGACTCCAGTCTGTCCACTGACAACCTGGCGTAAAAAGCTCACGCGTGAAATAGAACAAAAAAAGGACGCGCATCCATGACGTCGCTGCGAGCGCTTCGCCCGGCTTTCCCTATTTTGATCGGCGCGTCCCTGATGCTGACCCTCAGCATGGGCATCAGGCAAAGTCTCGGCATCTTCATGCAGCCGTTGACGCAGGACATCGCCATCTCGATCTCCCAGTTCACGGTGGCGATCGCGATTCAGAATCTGGCCTGGGGATTTACGCAGCCGATCGCCGGGGCCTGTGCCGCGCGCTACGGATTCCGGCCCGTGGTGCTAACCGGCGCCGGCCTTTACATTGCCGGCCTCGTCTTCATGGCAGCCGCCCAAGGCTTTCTCAGCGTCATGATCGGTGCCGGCGTGCTGATCGGAACTTCACTGTCCTGCATCGCCTCGTCGGTCAGCATGGCCGTCGCGGCCCGCTCCGTTCCGGCCTCGTCGCGCAGTCTGGTGCTCGGCATTGTATCGGCCGCAGGTTCGCTCGGTGCGCTGATCGCTGCGCCGCTCGGTCAGGCGTTAAACCAGGAATATGGCTGGCGCTTCGGTGTTGCAGGATTCATCGTTCTCTCGCTGGCGCTGATCCCCGCGACGTGGTTCGCGGGAAAGGTGGACAAGATCCCGCTTCCGCCGGCGTCATCCATGGATCTTGACAGCGTTCCCGCGAAGACGGTCATCGGCCACGCGCTCGGAAATGCCTCGTTTATCGTGATGACGATGGCGTATTTCGTCTGCGGAATGCAGCTCGTCTTTCTCACGACGCACCTGCCGACCTATCTCGCCATCTGCGGCATGGACCCGATGTTGAGCGCGCAAACGCTCGGCGTCATCGGTGGCTTCAATGTGATCGGAAGCCTGTTCTTTGGCTGGGCGGGCGGCAAGTGGAACAAGCTCGCGCTGCTGGGCGGAATCTACTTCTCACGCTCGCTCATCCTCGCGTGGTACTTCATGCAGGCGCCGACACCCACGACCACGCTGATATTCGCTGCATTGATGGGATTTCTGTGGCTCGGCGTCGGGCCGCTCGTCGCGGGAGCGATCGTCGAGATGTTCGGCTTGAAGTGGCAGGCGATGATCGCCGGCCTCGCCTTCATGAGTCATCAGCTTGGCAGCTTTCTCGGCGCACTCGGCGGCGGCCTGATCTATGACTCGCTCGGCTCGTACACGCTGGCGTGGCAGGCGGGCGTTACCATCGGCCTGACTGCCGGCATCGTTCAGATCGCCTTTGCGCTGATACGCCCGCCGGAGCCGCCACTGGCGTTGCAGACCCGGTAGCGGTCAGCTCCGCAGGCCCGGAGCCTCGTGGCCGGTACGCGCCACATATTCCGTATAGCCGCCGCCATATTGATGAATGCCGTCCGGCGTGAGTTCGAGCACGCGGTTCGACAGCGCGGCCAGAAAGTGCCGGTCATGCGACACGAACAGCATGGTGCCTTCAAACTCCGATAGCGCGGTAATCAGCATTTCCTTCGTCGCCATGTCGAGATGGTTGGTCGGCTCGTCCAGCACCAGAAAATTCGGAGGATCGAACAGCATCTTCGCCATCACCAGCCGCGCCTTCTCGCCGCCAGACAGCACGCGACACTTCTTCTCCACGTCATCGCCCGAGAAGCCGAAGCAGCCGGCAAGCGCGCGCAGCGAGCCCTGCCCGGCCTGAGGAAATGAATATTCAAGCTCCTCGAACACCGTGCGTTCGCCATCGAGCAGATCCATCGCATGCTGCGCGAAGTATCCCATCTTCACGCTGCTGCCCAGAGCGACGGTGCCGTCGTCCGGCTCCGCCGATCCCGCGATCAGCTTCAACAGTGTCGACTTTCCGGCGCCGTTGATTCCCATCACACACCAGCGCTCACGGCGGCGAATCTGGAAATCGAGGCCCTCGTAGATATTGCGGCTGCCATAGCCCTTGTGAACATTCTTCAGGCTGACAACATCCTCGCCGGAGCGCGGCGCCGGCAGAAAATCGAACGCGACCGTCTGGCGGCGCTTCGGCGGCTCGACCCGCTCGATCTTGTCCAGCTTCTTCACGCGGCTCTGCACCTGCGCCGCATGGGACGCCCGGGCCTTGAACCGCTCGATGAACTTGATTTCCTTCGCGAGCATCGCCTGCTGGCGCTCGAACTGCGCCTGCTGCTGTTTCTCGCTGACCGCGCGCTGCTGCTCGTAGAACTCGTAATTTCCGGAGTAGGTCGTCAACCCGCCGCCGTCGATCTCGACGATCTTGGTGACGATGCGGTTCATGAACTCGCGATCATGCGAGGTCATCAGCAACACGCCCTCATATCCCTTCAGGAATTCCTCAAGCCAGATCAGGCTTTCCAGGTCGAGATGGTTGCTCGGTTCGTCGAGCAGCATCACATCGGGCCGCATCAGAAGAATGCGGGCCAGCGCCACGCGCATCTTCCAGCCGCCCGATAGAGCGCCGACATCGCCGTCCATCATCTCCTGACTGAAGCTCAGGCCGGCAAGAACCTCCCGCGCCCGGCCCTCGAGCGCATAGCCGTCGAGTTCCTCGAACCGGTGTTGCACTTCGCCATACTGCTCGATGATCGCGTCCATCTCGTCGGCGCGATCCGGATCGGCCATCGCCGCTTCCAGTTCTTTCAACTCGGCCGCGACCGCGCTCACCGGCCCCGCACCGTCCATCACTTCCGACACGGCGCTGCGCCCGGACATCTCGCCGACATCCTGGCTGAAATAGCCGATGGTCACGCCGCGATCGACCGCGACCTGCCCTTCGTCCGGCAGTTCGCGGCCCGTAATCATACGGAACAGGGTGGTCTTGCCTGCGCCATTCGGGCCGACCAGTCCGGCTTTTTCGCCCTTCTGAAGCGCGGCGGAGGCTTCAATAAAGAGAATCTGATGGCCATTCTGCTTGCTGATATTGTCGAGGCGAATCATGGATATGCAGCGTCCGGAACTATCGGGTTTCGGCCGTGCTTTAAGGCATGTTTCGCGTCAACGGAAGGGCATTCCGGACCGCTTTCAGCCTGTAATCTGTCAAACCAGATGAAAGTCGCTCTGGTGGGTATGAATCTCCACGGACGAACTGACTCTCGTTCCCTGCCCGTCTTGGGCGGCAAAGGTGCCAAAACCTGTCACAGCCTGGATCAGGGCCGCGACGTCGGTCGTATCCCCGGAGCGGGAATTCCCGCCCCCTATCGGATCGACGCTGGAGCCGTGGCTTTGCTCATGCGCGGCATCGAGGCGAAATATGAAATTTTCGACACCGGAGCCGGCGTCGTGGCGCTCGAAGCTATAGCTCCAGGAGAACGACATTCCTCCTTTTGCAAAGAAAACATGACTGTGATGCGACGCGCTGGTCTGGCTAGAATCGCCGGCCACGTCCCTCGGAAGTATAGGCACATCTGCCGCGGAGGAACGGCCGTTGTCGAAGCCGGGTGAGGCGGGCACGTTAACGGAGCTTGTCGTCCGATCATCGCTTGATCCGCCGTCATAGGCTTTGTTCGACACGGCAACATGTTCGCCGGACGACGATCCGCTCCCTTTCGCAGCCCCCTCGCCCCATGACAGGTCTGGATCGTGCGAACATTTTCCGCTGCAATCAGAGATTGACGCCTTTCGCACGCCTGACTGATTGTCGTGATCTTCGGTCACAACCGCGCTTATTCTCGCAGCGCCTTGATGATCAGTGACAATGACGGAATCCTCGCCCGTTCCGCTTGCCGAGAACTCAAACCCGTCATTTCCAAACCAGTGATCATGATGATGGCGGTGGTGGTGGTGATGACTGTCCGCGATCACAAGATCGAACTGGTCGACCGCCGTGGCGTTATGTTCGTCAGTTGCGATGACCTTGATATGAATCACGCATTCCTCGCCCTTCGGGGGCATTCCCGAAAACGTCATCGTCACAGGATCGAATGTCAGCCAGTTCGGAAGCGGATCGCCATTCGCAAGAACCGCGCGATAGGTGAGCGTGTCATTGGCATCGAGGTCGGCAAATACACAGGCCGGTATGACATACTCGAACCGGAAACCCTCATTGATGCGCTGATCCGCGATTGGATGCGCAACCGTCGGTGCATCGTTCAGGCCGTTGATGGTCAACGTCAGCGTTTCCGGTATGGCGTCCGATCCCGGACGGCTCTCGAATCCGATGGTGTAGATCGCGGCCTCACCCACGCCGAGAAACGCGAACTGGCTTGCGTCATAGGTCACGACACCGGTTTCCGGATCGACATGCACAAGATTTGCGAGATTGACGCCCTGAGGCACAGGCACCGTGCTTTCGACGCCGCGCAACGTGCCCGTTCCCGGCACATAACGCCCGGCCGCCTCTCCGATCACCTGCCCACCGAAGGTAACCGTGACCTGATCGCTGATGGCGAAATTTCTCGCTACCGGCCCCTGCGAGGCTTGAACATCCACCACGTCGGCCACTGCGACGGCCCGCACCACCGGCGTTTCCTGCGGATAGAATATCGTCTCGGGTGTCGCCGCGGCCGCCGGAGCGAGTATCGCGCCCGCAGCAAGCGCCATCAGCGCGGGAACACCGGAGTCGCTTCCCAACGAGGCGAAACCTCGCGCCGGGTTCGCGAGCGGATTCACGCTGGAGCCGGTCCTGTCGCCGCCACCGGCGTCCGGATGATAGTTGGGATAGAAAATCTGGAAGACCTGCTGAATGAGGTTCTTCTCAGCCTGAACCTCGGCAAGGGTCTTCAGTTGATCGACAGCCGACACCGGCTGGCCGACGCCAAGAGGCGTGACGACGGTGACGAGTCCTGCCTGCGATACGACTTTCAGAAGGTCGCCGGTTTCCTTGTCATAGAGATGAAACGCACCGGTCTTGCCATCCGGCTCCCTCAGCACGGAAAACTTGCTCGGCCCATTGTCCGCGGCGATTTCCACCATAATGGCGGTCCCCCGGATGCCCATGGTGGCAACCGGCGTTTCAACCCGCATGTTGCCGTACTTCGCCGTATGACCGGCGACCAGCGTGATCGTTCCCTGGATCAGACTCATCAGCGATGAATTCGACGATCCGTTGGGATCGTAAGTCATCTCATTGAGAACGATGCGCGCGTTGGACGCGAGGCCGAGCGCCGTCCCGTCTACGAAACTGATGCCGAGCGTGGTCTCGGCCCCCGTCTGCACGACGTCGCCCTTGAGCAGCCTGTCGCCCTGCTTCAACTCGACGGGCACGCCGTTCCGCGTAACGACGGCCATCCCGCTGATCTTGGCCACGTTGCCCACGGCCGGAACCGCGCCTGCGATCTGATCGGCCTGCGCATACTGGATTCGCGCGGTCATGGCTTCGACGACACGCCCGGAGATGGATGCGCCTTCGGGCGACATCAGCACCCCGCGCGTTTCGCCCCTGAAGTACTCGGAAACAACAATGCTTTCCTGCTGTGACGACAGCACCAGATCGAGGCCGATGCGGGCATACTCGCCAGAAAACAATAGCTCCGGACTGACAATGGCTGCCGCATGTGCCGTGGCAATGTCGGGCGCGCTTCTGTCAGAAAAGGCGAAGCTATCGGCGTTGATAGCCTGGACTATCACGTTGCTCATGCCAGCACCTCCCGGGCCGACGGGCTACATTGTGGCCGCCTCGTCCCGCGCAATTGAACGGTTCATGACCCGCTTCGCCTGCACGGCACCGTTCTTCTGCGGAGCGCGTTCCTGTGTCCCGAGAGCCGCGACCAGCGCTGCGTTGACCTCGGCCATCCGGTTCAGCTTGATCAGAACTCGTGCGAGATCGCTGAAGACCTCCGGCAAATCCGGCTTCAGCCGCAGAACCTCGCGATAGGCGTTCGCTGCCTCGAGGTGTTGATCCAAGGCCTTGCACGATTGCGCCAGACACAACCATGCCTTGTAGGCTTCCGGCCTGATTGTGGTCAGCATCTTGTAATGTCGCTTCGCGCCGGCATGATCACCCCTCGTCGTGAAGAGCTGGCCAAGCCGGTGGAGGGCGTCCGCATTTTTTGGCTGAACCTGCAGAACGTCGCGGTATCCGCGTTCAGCCTCGATCAGTTTGCCCTGCTGATGGAACTTGGTCGCCTCATCCAGCACATCCGGAATTGTGCGCGGATCGACCTTGCCGCCGAGATTCAATCCGTTCCTCGTCGCTACGACTGTGCAGCGGATCCGCCGCTCTTTCACGCCGAACGAATACTTGTAGGTCTCGTTGCCGCGGAGAAAGTCATACTCGGTGATCCCGTTGGCGATGGCATGACGGATGCTGTGGGCGTGAAGAATGACACCCGGCGGCGGGCCATCGAAGGTTTCATCCCGCCCGGTGATGTAGAACAAAAAGGAGCGCTTGCGCATGTCCATGAGCGTGGCGAGCGCCGCGAGCGGACGCTCGCCTTGCCAGAGCGTCGGCAGGTAAAGCAAACCCGACCTGAAACTTCGGGTCAGCATCGCCCGGTTCGACCGCACCAGCGTATGAACGAGGTCGCCCTTCCTTGGCTTCCACTTGATCTCCCAGAATTGCAGCAGCGTATTGAGATCGCGTTCGATGGTCTCGGCGGTTGAGACAGTGATGCGATATTCCTCGGACGCATCCACCATCCGGAGCAACCGCCTGATCTTCTGCCGCGTATTGGTGCTCAATCCTTCGAGATAGCCATCCCAGCTTGGCGGCAGCACCGCGAAGGGGCACAGGGCATTGTCAATTCCGTCCGTCTTTCCGACGCGACTGGTCTCGCTTGTCTGAAAGTTCGCCTTGGGAAAATGCGCGAGGAACAGCCGCATGCGAGGCTCTGAAATGCGGAAGTTCTCGAAATTCAGGCGGGACCAGTTGAGTTGCTTCAACTGACGAACGAATGCCGGGATGGCGAGATGCTCGAACCCCGGCTCACACAGAAATCCCGTATAGTCGGCCGTAAAATTTCCGGCCATGTTTAACTCGTTATGAATACGCCCATTCTCTGACTTGGTCTGAATCCGCATCGGCAGGAAGGCGACATAAGGCGCATCCGGTCTGTTGTCCGGCCTCGCCGCCAGGACGAACCATGGGCTCGAAATCTGCGTCAGCCACCCGGAAAGCCATTTCCACGAGATAAACACCTGGGCATCCGGATCCGCATCATAAAGCGCATTCCAGTTGCTTTCGAGCTTTCCGAAATCGATCAGGGTACTGATGACATCAACACGCATAATATGGCCTCGCTTGCGAACTATATCTCTACGTGGCGCTAAAGCTCACCTCTCAAAACATTTCCTCGATCAGCTCAACGCTCCCGGAAGGCACGCAGCATGCTGTCGTGGATCGGCTTGACGACATACTGAAAGAACGTCCGCTCCGAAGTTTTCACGTAAACCTCCGCCGGCATGCCAGGCGTCGGACTGAACCCGTGAATGGCTGCGGCCTCCGCGTTGTCCAGCTTGACGCGGATAATGTAGATGTCAGTAGGGCCGACCTGCTGCGATTTGCGCTCATCAGCCAAGGTATCGGCCGAAAGATAGATCACTTCACCGGAGACCATCGGCGTGATCCGTTGATTAAGCGCCGTCAATCGTACGGTGGCGTGTTGTCCATGCTTGACGCTGTCGATGTCCTGCGGACGAACGCGCGCCTCAATGATGAGTTCATCCTTGAGGGGAAGGATTTCCATGATGTTCTTGCCGGCCTCGATGACACCGCCTTGCGTGTGGTATCTGAGCTTGACAACGACCCCGCTGACAGGCGCTGTGATGTGAATGCGATCCAGCACGCCCTTGGCCGTGAGCATCCGCTCGCGCACGTCGACCAGTTCGCCACGAACCTCGTGCATTTGCTCGACCGCGGTCTTGATCGCGGTTTTGCGCACGCCATTGATCTGCTCGACAGCCTTGGCGATGCGCTCCTTCGCATCGCCGATATCGCCCATGATCCGGCCGACCTCGCCCTCAAGGTTGGCCTGTGTACGCTGAAGCACCAAAAGCTCCGGCTTGCGGACCAGGCCGGTCTGAAGCAGATACTGCTTTGTCTCGATCTCCTCCTGAATGAATTTGATCTGGCGGCGGACGCCTTCGAGCTGCACCTGCGATCCCTGAATTCTCTCGTTGAGGGCATTGATCCCTTCGTTGATTCCCGCGATATCGCTGTTCATGTTGTTGCGGCGCGCGGTGAAGGTGAGTTTCTGGCTCTCGATGATCTCACGCACCTCCTGCTTATCGGCGTCGTTCAGCAGTTCCTCCGGAAAGTTGATTTCGGAATCCTCACGCATCTCGGATTGCAATCTCGAGTCAATCGCGATCAACCGCGTCCGGCGCAGAAACAGGCGGCGTAGTTCCGCGCTCGGCGTCGTGCTGTCCAGTTCAACAAGGATCTGGCCCTGATCGACCTTGTCTCCCTCGCGCACATAGATGCTGCGGATAACGCCGCCTTCGAGATGCTGGATGATCTTGTTCTGCCCGGTCGCGACAAAAACGCCGGAGGCAACCACAGCACCCGCGATGGGGGCTGTGTTGCCCCACACGCCAAATCCCATCACCATGGTGGCCATGACCAGCGCACCGGCAATCGTTGGAAACCGGGTCGACCGGGGCAAGGACTCGTACCAGACGCCCTGACCGGCCGGTGGCTGCGCTTTGATGTCTTTCTCAGTCATCTTGCACCTCAAATAACGGCGAGAGCTGGCCGGTGTCGGCATCTCGTGTCATGCGTTCAGCACGGGTGGTCCGTCTCCGGGACCACCGCCCGGCTTCCGCCCGGTGATGATCGGGATGATCTCTTCGCGGCTGCCGAATGCCTTGATGGCGCCGTTGTGCAGAATCATGATCTTGTCGACGCTCATCAGCAGCGCCGCCCGCTGCGTGATGGTCACGACCGTGATCCGCTTTTCCTTTGCCCGAACGAGAGCCTTGGCAAGCGCCCGCTCTCCGTTCGCGTCGAGATTGGAATTCGGTTCATCGAGAACCATCAGACGCGGATTGCCGTAAAAGGCACGAGCCAGCCCGATCCGTTGCCGCTGCCCTCCCGACAACGGACTGCCGTCCATGCCGACGATGGTCTCATAGCCCTGAGCGAAGCTCGATATCATCTCGTGCACGTCGGCGGTCTCCGCCGCGTCGAAAATGTCTTCGTCGATTGCATCTTCGCGCATTCGCGCGATGTTCGCCTTGATCGAGGCCGGAAACAGTTGAACGTCCTGGGGGAGATAGCCGACGCTCTCACCAAACTGCCGTGTATCCCAGTTGCGAAGATCCATCATGTCGAGCCGCACGTTCCCAGCGGTCGGAATGATCGAGCCGACCAGCATACGCGCGAGCATGGTCTTTCCCGTGCCGGAGTCTCCGACAATGGCCAGCGACTCCCCGGGTTCGAGCTGAAAGCTGATGCCGTTGAGAATAACCTTCTTGGTTGGCGGCGGAACGTAAAGGATCCGCTCCACGCTCAGGTGGCCCTGCGGCCTCGGTAGCCGCAACCTATCGAGATTCAGCGGAGAATTCTGCAGAAGGCTTTTGACTCTTCCGTAAGCCGACCGCGCCTGCACAAAGCCGCGCCAGCCTTCGATCGTGCCTTCCATCGGCGCCAGCGCCCGGCTTGCGACGATCGACGCCGCGATGATCATGCCGCTGGTCAACTGGCTTTCAAGGGCCAGCCACGCGCCCCAGCCAAGGATGGCGATCTGCGTGCACAGGCGCAGAAACTTCGAGACGCCCGTCATGATGATGTTGAGATCCTGGCCGGCGACCTGTGCCTTGAGGGACTCGACCGTCTCATGCCCCCAGACGCGCACGCCTTCCGGAATCATTCCCATCGCGTTGATAACCTGGGCATTACGCGCCATCGATTCCGCCTGAAGGTTTGCGCGGGTTCCGAATGCATTGGCCCGAGTGAATGGAACGGCGGTGATCCGCTGGTTGATCAAGGCGACCGTCATCAGACACAGACCTGCCGAGAGCACGATCAACCCGAGCTGCGGATGGATCAGGAAAACGACCGCGAAATACACCGGCGCGACCGGCGCGTCGAACATCGTCAGAAGCACAGGACCGGTGATGAAAGAGCGAAGATGCTGAAGATCGGCCAGGGTCTGAAACTCGCGACTTGATCCATTTTGCGCGGCCTTTGCCGCGGCGCTCAGGACAGGACCGCCCAGCTTGGCCTCGACCTCGACAGCGATACGCATAAGAATAATGCGTCGCATCATGTCCATCAGGACATGCGCGCCGATGGCGACGACGACGATCATCGACAGCATTACAAGAGTGTCGGTGCTCCTGCTGGTCATGACCCGGTCCGACATATTGAACAGGTAAACCGGGATGGCCAGCACGAGAAGATTGACGGCAACCGAGAAGATACCGACCGTTACAAGATTGCGCCGCGCGTTGGACAACCCTTTGCCCAGTACATCGCGAAATTCGCTGTCGCTTGATCGCTTGTGCAAGGGCGGAGAGCCGCCACCGCCGCCACCTCCTCCTCCACGCTGCGGAGGATCACCACCTCCGCCTCCTGTCGCGACTGCAGAAACATCAGGTTTCCCGGTCGCCGCAGTTCCGCTGGCATTCCGCTCATCGGCCTGATGATGCGGCGTATCCTTGGACGTTTCCTGCAACAGGGATGTTTCGGAATGTCTGACCGAGCTTTCGGCGGAGCGCAAAACCTGCTGGACCGCGTGAGCAACAATGGCCTGATTTTTCCCCGGCTCCGCCGGGCTCGACGTAACAGGATGAATGTTGCGACTTTCATCAGCCCGCGGAAAAGGAACAACCTCGGCACTCTGCAACCTGGCTCCGTCGCCATCGGACAACTCTGAAGATCCAGTATCTTCGTCGCCGAATTCGCTATCGTTGTCGCGCGTCATTCCCCCGACCTCCGCCAGCGTCCCGGCTCAATCCGATATGCATTTCCATTCGTTCGTATCGGTTCAGTGCAGCACGTTTGCGATCGCATCGTCATGTGGCGGCGCGAACACAACGGGCTGAACCGGCGGTGCCTCGTTCTGGCTTTCGTTCACGAACGCCACGAGTTCCGGAACCAGCGCCTGCGCATCGTGCGTCAGCGCCTCGTCTTTATCGGTCGGCAAGAGATTGGCCTGAACAAGGATGGTGTCGCCGTAAATCTGGCCGTTGACATACGTATTGGTGGCCCCGACATCGACGATGGCAGCATCGTTGGTTAGCAGGTTTTCTCCCGCCATGACCGACTGCGTCTCTGCGCCGTCGGCATCCCGGGCAAGGGCTGCCCCTGAAGGCGGATCGAGAAACTGCATCACAATATTGACATCGGTGATGACGTTGGTTTGCCAGACCGCATTGATGTCGTAGTAGTCTCCCTTGACATAAAGCACGTTGAACTCGCCGCCGGATCCGTCGACGAATCTTCCGTAGGACGGATCGAGGGTCGTGACGCCGCCGCTGATCGCCGTCACGACACTGTTCAGTCCGTTATCCATAGGCTGAAAGTTATCGTCGCCGATATTCTCGATGGTTGCCTTGTTGGTAAGTTCGTTGAGTCCTGACGTTGCGGATAGAGATGCTTCGAGGCCGCTGCCAAACATCTTGATGAAATCATCATTCAACAGGATGTTGTTCTGGAAGATCACGTTCATGCCGTGATACGCGCCGGCGACGATGATCAGGTCGTAGTGAATGGACCCGTCGAACAGCTTCGTCAGATTGCCCTGCTCGTTTCCGCCGGAATACAGCTCATAGTGCGTATCGGCACTCTTCTGAACAATGATGTCGTTGTCCGACAGATAGTTCATCTGCACAATGGTGTTGACGCTGTAGTAGTTTCCTTCCACGACATCGACATTCCAGTGCGGTCCGGCAAAGGTCACTTTCAGGTCAGTGTAGATTCCTGGCTGCTGGATGAAGTCGGCAATGTTGTCGGTCACATTGCTTCCGTCGGAAACAGGAAGCGCGTCGCCGCCGCTCATGGTGATATGGTCGCGGTCTATGAGCGAATTGGTCTGGAAGATCGCGTTTGTCTTGAAATAGTCGCCCATCACGATCATCGAGCGGCCGGATTCGCTCAGATCGACGATCAAGGTCGCATTCCAGCTATCGTTCGCTCCTGTCTCCGCCCACTGTCCCAAACCGTTGCCGAAATCCGGCTCAGGCGCGGATTCAGGGAGTGGAGTTTCAGCCGGCGATTCAGGCGCCGGCGTCTGGAGCTCGCCATTCAGATAGTAGCCCGGATCGACCGAATGCGGGCCCGGCAGGCCATCCTGAGATATCTGATTTTCATTATAAATTTTGATGAATTCGGTAATGCCGCTTCCGTTCTGGGGAATCGACCATTCACCGGGGATTTGACCGTTAGCCTCGCTCGCCATCTCCTCAACGATGGCCTGACTATGCTCCGCGATCTGTTCGACATAAGCCGCGACAGGCGCGGCATCGCAAACCAGGCAGTCGTCATTCGGCGTCACCAGAACGATGTCGTCATCGAGCATGAAGTTATGCTGCTTGATATCCAGTTCCGTCTGCTGGCCGCCCTCCTGATACTGGACCGTGATCTTGAACTCGACTCCTCCTCCGCCTCCCCCGACACCACGAGGCGCCAGGAGTCTCGACAACGCATCCGGGTCGCCGTAGTTGGAATCCGGCTCCGGCAGCGCCTTGCTCAAGGACTTCAGAGCATAGAGAGAGGGATTCTGGAATTCCTCGAAGGGCAGCAGAGCCGGGACCTTCAGCCCCTGGGTCTCGAGGGGATCGAAACCCGGATTGCTCTCATAATTTGGACGAGGCGTCGTATAGTCGTCTTGTGCGCTTTTGAGCCGGTAGGGGTCGTAATCAATACGATCCCGCGCGATATCGTTGATGATCTGCAGGTATCCCGCGAAATGCCAAACCACTTCGGTTACGCCGCCGGGCACCATGGGAGCCTCCTGTGTCAGGCTCACGCAAACGACGGCTCCGCGGACGGTCTGCGGCGGGACATCGTTTCATTGCGAGGAACGTCATGGAAAAACCCGCGCGGCGAACGCCGCGCGGGGGAATGTTTGGGATCAGCCCAGATTGTGTTCGTCGGACCAGTCGTCGCCGGCGACATTCATCGTGACGCTGTTGAACTGGATGTTCGCACCCTGCGTGATTGTCTGGTTGAAGGCGTCCTGCGTCAGGGCCGCATCGGCACTTGCGATCGCGCCCGTCGCGCTGTTGCCCGCGATGTCTCCGATCTTCGAATCCATCTTGACGTCGCCACCTTCGATCTTGGCATCCATCGAGAAGCCATGGTCGCCTTCGCCACCCTTGAAGGACACCCTCGGATCGCACAACGTGTCGTTGTCGACAAGGTTGTTGACCTGGTCGAGGTTGAACTGGTTGCCATTGCCGTCAAGCTTCTGGTTCACCACGTCCGGCATGATGACCGAGCCATGCACGTCGCTGAGGCATGACAGGTCGATCACCGGGCTGCTGAGGCCGTCGGCGCTGAGGTCGAGGTCGACCTTCACGTCCACATCCACATTGACCTTGTTGTCGATCGTGTTCTCGACCTTGTTCTCGACCTTGTTGTCGAGGCTGTTGTCGATGCTGTTTTCGGTCTTGTTGCTGACCTTGTTGTCGACATCGTTGTCCAGCTTGTTGTCGTTGCTGTTCTTGTTGTCATTGTCGTTCTCGTTGTCGTTGTCGCTCTTGGAATCAAGCGACTGAACAGCAAGCTGGGCCTGGCCCTGTCCCTGAAGCTGGCCTTGACCCTGAAGCTGCGCCTGCAAATTGGCCTGCTTCTGGTCTTGATCCTGATCCTGCTTCTGGTCTTGGTCGTTCTTCTTCGGCTTGGGCTGATAATGATAACCCATGACGGACTCCTGTCAGGTAAGGAGCATCTCGTCGCCTCGAAAATCGCTGATCTTCTGCGTCTGCGATGATCAATGCGCTGCGATGCGGTTGACGCGAACCTTCCGCAATTATTTGCGAAACTCCGCATCGTCAGCCTTGTCCATGTCGCAGTCGGGGAATAGCCGCACATTCGAGCATCGCGCGTAGCCATAAGGCGTTAGCCCGCGAACCGCTCTCCGCCTCTTTTGTAAACAAACATACCTCATGCGAGAGACGCGATAATGCTATCGAGTAGCTTGACTCGCAGAAAGCGACAGCTATTTGAGATTTACAACCGGATAAATGACGGACTCCCGATGCGGGAGTCATTTGTCATGATCCCGAACGATAGCATTTCCCGCCGCGCCGCCCACGACAAGGAATGCGCCCTCGTGCGTTATCCACTGTTGTCGTGAGTTGAAATCAGCGGCCGTCGAGCCGGTCCGCTGCAGGCCGCAGGTGACTCTCAAGACGCGGCAAAAGATCCCAGATATCCCGGTTGATGCGGGTCATTTCCTTGATGGTCTTGACCATGCCTTTCAGCCGGGCTTCGTCCATCGGCTTCATTTCACCGAACTGAAGGCTGCTCCTGGTCTGCACGATCCGCATCGACTGCGTATGAGTGATCTGCCCGCCGGAATCCACGATGTACATGCAGTGGTTGAACTCGTTACGGACGTGTGTTGTCTCATTGAACCTGTCGATGATTTTCGACAATGAACGATCGAGGGCCTTATCTTTGATCATGATTTTCGCCAGCCGCTGGATCAAGTCCAGCCGTGCTCTGGTGGTATTCAGTGTTGCGAATGTGAGCGCCGCGGAAGCCTGATCGGTCTTCAGCAAGATCATCAGAACATAGATGAAAAGGCTTTCGTTATTCGACCAGCTTGAGACCAGGTTTCCGATCAGGGCAAGGATCATGGTGCGGCGATCGGCCGTCGCCGGCGCAGAAGCGGCCAACGCCTCAAAATCCGGTTTTGGCGGAAGCTGGCTTGCGACCATGTGTCCGGCTGACTCCCGAGCTGATCTGGAGCAACGCGCATCCAGGATGTATGATCGGGCAGGTTCCCGACTAACACAAGGGCGCCGCGTGTATTTCCTTCACAGGATCGGCCACAGGGAGCGGCACCATGCTGCGCTGGGTTCTCGATCTTTCTAAAACTCGCAGAGCCCGAAAGGCCGCCTGCGCGGTTATTTCCCCTATGGTGGCAAGAAGCCGCCACCGTCTCGGCGCGATACCCGATGCTGCATGGGAAAGCCCGTACCTTATCGGCTTCATTGTCATGCTGACCACCATCATCGCAAAGATGGAGACCGGGAATATCGAGGGTCAAGCTCTCTGCCTTGTGCAGACAAGAGCCTGGGAGGACATCACGGGGATCAGCTATCGCCTGGTTGGTGAAGACATCCTGCTGCTTAGCGCTTCGCACAATCGCGATTTTGAAAACGGCTGCCACAACGCCGCGGGATTTGCCTCTCTTCTGATGGATGGCTCGGCGTTTGTATGGCGACAGCGACAGTTCGATTTGGGCATCAATGCTGCCATTTCCTGGTCGGAGCGAGACGACCTCTCTTCCCTTTGGGAAAGGCTGTTTGACGCACATGTGTTCGATCACAGTGACGCCGTCGAAGCAGCAACACCGAGATAGCCGGACTATTCCCACGCTTGTTCCATCGCCGGAACCCGACATCCCGCAGCGCAGAAACGGCTTCGAGCGTCACAGGCTTGCAATAAGTGCAGAGTGTCCTAAAGTTCTAAAAAAATTGAACATCAAATTGGAATGCATACGAACGGAGAAATGTCACAGACACGATTATCAGTAGGGGTGAGTTATGAGTATCACCGGCCATTTGCTTTCATTGCGCAAGAAGCGGCCCGCCTCGAATTTATTTTCTGAGCAAGCATCTCCCCGCAATTTTGCTGCCAGTTTTCTCGAGCGAACTGACGCGGCATCCGCGTTATCGATCCAGTCACACATTTCCGTGCCGTCTGGATTGAAAAAACCCCGCCATCTTTCGCATCTTCTATCCGATGAAGCGAACCTCGCCAAAGGAAAGTATCGTCGGGAAACTGGAGCAGGCGATACGGGCTCACCTCCCCGCGCTCCCGCGAGCATCCATACTCCGGCCAGACCGAACGACATCAAGCGTGTTAACGGCGCCAGCGAGAGCAACATCGCAGACAGGCCGGGCATCGTCGTTATTCATCCGCGCGCATTCTTCAGGGATTGTTTCGTTCGCTGTCTCGAAGTCTCCTACAAGAGTCATAACATCATCGCCTTTGCGAATATCTATGCATGGAAGGCATCCCAGGCGGGCACGGCGTTGAACCCCTCGATCATCGTGTTCTTTGTCGACAGTGCCGATGTGTCGAGCGTCTCCGAGCTTCAGTTTCTGGAAACAGCCGCGACAGATACCCCGGTCGTCATTGTCTCGGATATCGACGACGTGAATTATGTCGTTCGCGCCCTCAAGGGCGGCGCACGCGGATACATCCCGACGAGCCTGTCGTTCAATGTCGCGGTCGAAGCTGTGCGGCTGGTCGAAGCCGGCGGCACCTTCGTCCCCGTGAGCAGCCTCGCGATGGACCGCAGCAAGGAAACATCGGCCAAGACCGGAGATATCCTGACCGAGCGGCAAATGATGGTGGTCGAAGCGCTTTGTCAGGGAATGGCGAACAAGCAGATCGCTTACGAACTCGGGATGAGCGAACACACCGTCAAGGTTCACCTTCGCCATATCATGCGAAAGCTCCGCGCCAGAAACAGAACCGAAGTGGCCGTCCTGACCAAGGACTTTTTCGAGCGGCCTCACGATCAGAAGCGCCCCGACACCGAGGACGGACATCACTAGGAGATCCGTCCCCTCGCCGGCACTTTACCAGGTGTCGATGCACGGACGCTTGCGGTGCTCCCGCGGCGCGGGCTTGGGTACCGAACGAAGGCCTGCCATGATCCAGGTTCGGGTTTCCGCCGGATCAATCACATTGTCGATCTCAAACACCGACGCGATCGAGACCGCCTTGCCGTTGGCGTAAAGCTCAGCGACCTTGTTCTTGTAATAGGTCTCCCGCTCCGCCGGATCGGCGATCGCTTCCATTTCCTTGCGGAAGCCGAGCCGTACGTATCCCTCAAGCCCCATTCCGCCGAACTCGCCGGTCGGCCAGGCCGCCGTGAAGAACGAGGCGTGGAATCCGCCGCCGATCATCGACTGCGCACCAAGGCCGTAGCCCTTGCGCAGCACGATGCCGAACAGCGGCACCGTCATGCTGGCGCCGGTCACAAACATGCGCGCGACATGGCGCACAATCGCGGTTTTCTCCGCCTCCGGTCCAACCATGAAGCCCGGCGTGTCGCACAGCGACACAATCGGAATGTCATAGGCGTCGCAAAGCTGCATGAAGCGCGCGGCCTTATCACCCGCATTGGCGTCGATCGCGCCACCGAGATGCTTCGGATTGTTCGCGATCAGGCCGAACGGCTTGCCCTCAATCCGGATAAACGCGGTGATCATGCCGACGCCAAAGTCGCGCCGGATTTCGAGGACGGAATCTTCATCGGCGATCAGTTCGATCACCGAACGGATGTCATAGACGCGCAACCGGTTTTCCGGAATCGCGCGGCGCAACAGGCGCTGGTCCGGAGCCTTCCAGTTCGCAACCGGGCCCTGGAAATAGGAAAGATACTTTTGCGCGGCCGTGGTCGCCTCTTCCTCGTCTTTGACCAGAATGTCGACGACGCCGTTCGGCGACTGGAACGACACCGGCCCGACTTCGGCGGGATGATAGACGCCAAGGCCGCCGCCCTCGATCATCGCCGGCCCGCCCATGCCGATCGAGGCATTCTCCGTAGCGATAATGACGTCGCAGCAACCGAGCATCGCCGCGTTGCCCGCAAAGCAATAACCCGAAACAACGCCGACCACCGGCACATGTCCGGACAGGCGCGCGAACTGCACGAAGGACGGTCCATCGAGACCCGTCATGCCGAGCCGGTCGGTGTCGCCGGGCCGTCCGCCGCCACCCTCGGCATAGAACACCAGCGGCATGCGCCATTGCTCGGCGAGCGTCAGCATGCGGTCGATCTTCTTGTGGTTCATGTGGCCCTGGGTACCGGCGAGCACGGTGTAGTCATAAGAGATCACCATGCAGCGCGCGTTGTCCTCGCCGACCTTGGCAGCGTTGACCGTCGCGACGCCCGCAACGAGGCCATCCGCAGGCGTGTTCTTGATGAGATCATCGACAGGACGGCGGCGGCGCTGGGCGGCGATCGCCAGCGAGCCGTATTCCATGAACGATCCCTCATCGACCAGTTGCGCGATGTTCTCACGCGCCGTCCGCTGATTGGTCTTGCGGCGGCGATCGACCGACTGAGGCCGGTTTTCATCCAGCGTATTGCCCTGGCGCGCCAGCATCTCGGCGAGATCGGGACGGATGTAGTCGAGGTCGATCTCCGCCTCCTCGGTCACCACTTGCTGATCCATCTCCACCGGCTCGATGTAGAGAATAGGCTCGCCCTGCATCAGGGTGGTGCCGTCGCTCACCGCGATACGGGTGACCTTGCCGCCCTGCTGCGCTGTGACCAGATGCTCCATCTTCATGGATTCGATGATCGCGAGCTGCTGGCCGGGATGCACGACGTCGCCTTCCGCGACTGGAATCGCAACCACCGTGCCCTGCAAGGGCGCGGCAACCGGCACCGACCCGGCGGGCGCAGCGCCTGCACTCTCGCTTCGCGCGGCGGCAACCCCCACGTCGGCGCTCGCCGAGGTAAAGAACAAGGGCGCCGCCGTCGCGCTGGCCGCCGTTACAAGCGCGGCGACATTGGTATCGACAAAATTCGTGCTGATCTCGTTGGCGATGAAATCCCGATTGGCCAGCATCGCCTGAAGGAAAGGTATGTTGGTCGCCACACCCTCGATGCGGAACTCGCGCAGTGTTCGCGCGGCTTTCGTCACCACATCCTGCCATTGCGTCGACGGAGTGTGGACAATCACCTTCGCGAGCAGTGAGTCAAAAGCCGCGCTGGTTTTGTAACCCGCGTAGCCGAATGTATCGACACGCACCCCGGGTCCCGACGGCGGTTCAAAAATACCCAGCACGCCACCGGTCGGCTTGGTCGCGCCGCTTGCGTCCATCACTTCCATGTTGATGCGAAGCTGCATCGCAAAACCGCGCGGAATTGGCACCGAGGATTGCGCCAGTCCCAGCGAGCCGAGCGTCGCACCGTCCGCGACCGCGAGTTGCGATTTTACCAGATCCACACCGAGCACTTCTTCCGTGACCGTGTGTTCGACCTGCAGGCGCGGATTGGCCTCAATGAAGGCGAAAGCGCCCTCGCCCTCGCCGGCCTCGCCATCGACCAGAAACTCAAACGTACCGAGGCTGTCATAGCTGGCAGCGCCTGCGAGTTGCCGGGCCGCCTCGACAATGCGGGCACGCAGGCTATCGCTCAGGGACGGGCTTGGAGCAACTTCGATCAGCTTCTGGTTACGGCGCTGGATGGTGCATTCGCGCTCCCACAAATGGCTGATCGCGCCGTGACGGTCGCCGATGATCTGCACCTCGATATGGCGCGCCTTGCGGATCAGCCGCTCGACGTAAACGCCATCGCTGCCAAACGCGGCCTTCGCTTCCGACTGGCAGCGCGCATAGGCTGCTTCAAGATCCTCAGCCTTCTCGACCGCGCGCATACCGCGTCCGCCGCCACCGGCCATGGCCTTGACCATGACCGCGCCGCCCTTGCCGAGGGATGCAAAGAACGCCTTGGCTTCGTCCAGCGTCGTCGGCCCGACCGTTCCTTCGATCACGGGGACATTGCAGCGCTTCGCCAGCGCCTTCGCCGCGACCTTGTCGCCGAACAATTCGAGCGCGGCGGGCGACGGACCGACGAACACAATCCCTTCATCGGCGCAGCGCCGCGCCAGCACGGCGTTCTCGCTGAGAAAGCCGTAGCCCGGATGCAGCGCATCGCACCCGCTGGATTTCGCTGCGGCAACGACGCTTTCAATATCGAGATAGGCGCGCGCCCCGCGTCCTGGAATTTCGCAGGCCTTGTCGGCGGCACGCACATGCAGCGACAGCGCATCATCCGCGGGATAGATCGCGACCGTAGCGATGCCTGCATCCGCGGCGGCGCGCGCAATGCGGATGGCGATCTCGCCGCGGTTGGCGATCAGCAGCTTGCGAAAGGACATAACACTCTCCGTCAGGAAACAACATCGGTCCGGCGCGATGCGAGAGCGCCGCACCGGCTTGATTTTCGGCGATCAGTTCAGGATGCGTTCAGTTCCTGCTTCTTGACCTTGCCGGTCGCGGTCATCGGCAGCGCGTCGATGATCCGCACCTCCGGTACCTTGTAAACAGCCATCCGCTCGGCACACCACGCACGGATGTCCTCCGGCTTCACCTTGCCGATTACTTCCGGCTTGAGCTGGATGAATGCCACCGGCACCTGTCCCTTGTCCGGATCGTCGCGCCCGACAACACCGGATCCGAGCACGGCGGGATGCTGGCCGAGCAGCGCCTCGATTTCCGGCGGAAACACGCTCATTCCTTTCACCTTCAGCATCTCCTTGCGGCGGCCGAGGAAGTGAATGAACCCGTCGGTGTCGATGCACCCGATGTCGCCGGTGCGGAGCCAGCCATCAACCAGAGATTCCGCTGTGGCCTCGGGCTTGTTCCAGTAACTCTTGAGCAGCGATGGTGTACGAACCCGGATTTCACCTTCGCCGCCAAGCGGAACGAGTTCACCGGTCTGAAAATCCGTGATCTTGAATTCCGCTCCCGGGACCGGAAGCCCGACAAAGATCGGCTGCGAGATCAGGTCGAAGTCACCATCCTGGAAACCGGCGGTGAAGGTGTTGGACGTATGGGTTTCGGTCATACCATACGACGCTTCCGTCAGGATCGTACCCGTCAGATCCTTCCAGCGCTTGCGGTAATCCGGATTGAGTTTCTTGACGAACGATACCACACGCACCTGCGTCAGAGACGACAGGTCGAATTCCTTGAAGCGCGGGTGATCCATCAGCTCGACGGCACCATCTACCGGCATCGCTGTGATGTTCACCTTGTACTTGTCGATAGCCGCAAGCGTGCTGACGGCGTCCCAGCGCGCGAGAAGAACCAGCGTCGCGCCGGTAAACAGCGGGAAGATCAGACCGAAGTTCTCACCGGCGATCCAGAATTCCGGAAAGAACGACAGGAAGATGCTGTCCTCGTTGGATACCACCGAAATGCCCTGATTGGCGGCGGCGGTGTAGACCATATCGCGCTGCGTATGGACACAGCCTTTCGGCATGCCGGTCGTGCCGCCCGTGTAGTTCAGCGCGGCGACGTCATCGAGACCGGCAGGCGGCAGCGGCGTCGGAGCCGGCATCGCGGCCAGCGCGGGTAGCAGGTCGGTTGCGCCAGGAACCGTAACGCGCGCGCCCATGATCGAATCCGGAACAGGAATTGCGGGATTTGCCGGGACAACATCCGCGAAGCTGGTGACAATGACCTCGCGCAGCCTGGTCTCGCCCCTCACCTGCTCGACCGTCGCCGCCAACTGATCGAGTGCGACGATGACCTCCGCATCGGTATCGTTCAGTTCATAGGCGAGTTCAAATGCGCGCGAAAGCGGGCTGACCGGCACATGGACCGCGCCGAGTTTCAGAATACCGAAGAACACGATGTGAAACTGCGGACAGTTCGGCAGGAACACCGCAACGCGGTCACCTTTCCGCACGCCCTTCGACTGCAACAGCGCGGCAAAACGATCGCTCTGCTGGTCGAGATCGGCATAGGTCGTCACATGGCCGTAGAAGATCACCGCGGGCCGCTGCGGCCGATCCTTCGCCCAGGCGCGCAGGTATTCGGTCAGAGCCACTTCGCCATGCGGGTAATGCGGCTTGCGCGAGATACTCTTCGGCCAGTTCTTGTCCCACAGGGCATGAAGCTGCTTCAAGTAGTCCTTTTCAGTGAGGCCCGTGGCCATGTCCGTCGTCCTTCTTGGTCTTGAATCAAATCTCAGCGGCGCTTCATGGTCGGATCGAGCGCCACGCGCATCGACTCGCCCAGCGTGTTGAAAGCCAGCGCGGTGAACAGGATCGCCAGTCCCGGCGGATACATCTGCTCTGGCGCGATCTCCATGTTCTGATAGGCCCGCGCCAGCATCGCGCCCCAGCTCGGATCCGGCGGCTGAATGCCGAGGCCGAGAAAGCTGAGGCTTGCTTCCGCAAGCAGCGCCGCGGCGAGCAGCAATGTCACCTGCACGATCACAGGCTGAATCGCATTCGGCAGAACATGCCGCCACAGGATGCGGCCCGTGGACACGCCGAAGCAGCGCGCGGCGTCCACATAAAGCTCGTTGCGCACCACGAGCGTACGGGCGCGCACCAGCCGCGCCAGTTGCGGCGCGAATACGATACCGACCGAAATCATGCCGTTGGTAAGACCGATGCCGAGCGCGCCGGTCACCGCAATCGCCAGCACGATGGCCGGAAACGACAGAAAGCTGTCGACCACACGGCTGATGGCCTCGTCGACCCAGCCGCCGAGATAGCCCGCAAGCACACCGATCGGTACGCCAATCGCAACAGCGATCGCGACCGCAAGGAAACTGGCATAGAGCGATGCCATGCCGCCATAGATCAGGCGGCTCAACGTATCGCGCCCAAGATCGTCAGCGCCGAGCCAGTGTTGCGCCGTCATCGGCGACAAGGCGGCGTCGAGATTCTGCGTTGTTGGCGAATAAGGCGATATCCATGGACCGAGGATCGAGATCACGATGAGCGCGACGAGGAACGACAGGCTCAACGCGCCGCGCAGATCTGATCGGAACCAGCGCCAGAAACCTGCGAACCAGCTCGGCTTGCGTTCAGCAACAAAGACCGTATCCGTCATCTTCACGAAATCCTCGGATCGAGAACGCTGTAGAGAATATCCGTGAGCAGATTGAGCGTGACCACGATCAGCACCATCACGAAGACCACGCCCTGCACCACCGGAAAGTCACGGTTCATCGCGGCGTTGACGATCAGGCTCCCCATGCCGGGAATCGCGAACACAGCCTCGACCACGACCGTCGCCGCCAGCAAGCGGTTTGCCAGCAGGCTCACCACCGTCAAAAGATTCACGCTGACGTTCTTCAAACCATGCCGCCACAGGATCGAGGATGGCGGCAGGCCCTTGGCATGAAGCGTGCGCACCTGCTGGGACGAGAGGATTTCGACCAGCGACGAGCGCAGTTGCCGCGCGACTTCCGCGATGCCGCCGGACGCCAGCGCCAGCGCCGGCAGAATCGCGTGACGCAATGCCGCCACCGGGTCTTGCGACAGGGCGACAGCGCCCGTGGCCGGGAGCCAGTTCAAGTCGAGCGCGAAGAACGCCACCAGCAACATACCGAGCCAGAAATTCGGCACCGCTACGCCGAGCGACGCGACAGCCATGACAAAGCTGTCGATCCACGAACCGGGCCTGCTTGCCGCGGCGATCCCGAGCGGGATTCCGATCAGCAGCGCAAGGACAAGAGCAAGCGCAACAATCAGCAAGGTGTGCGGCAGGCATCGCTGGATCGAAGTGAGGACGGCCTCGCTTGAAATCAGCGAATTTGAAAGATCGCCGTGCGCGGCCTTCCAGAGCCACGCGCCGTATTGAACAAAGAACGGCCGGTCTAGGCCGTAGATTTCCCGGATTTCCGCGATCCGCTGCTCGGAGGCGTTGTCACCCGCCAGGGTCACGGCGACATCGCCGGGCACCAGCTTGAGCAGGCCGAAAACAATGAAGGTCGAGAGCACGACCACCGGCAACGTCTGCAGAAGACGGCGGCCGATAATCCTGAGCTTTGCGGCGGTGATCATGACAAACCGGTTTGCGAGTGTCGAATGACCGGCGCCGCGCGTTCCGCGACGGCGCCGGTTGCGAGCGTTATCCCAGCGAGATGTTCTCGAACTTCGGTTTACCGAGCAGGTTCGGCTTAAAGCCCTTCACCTTCTCGGACAGCGCGTCGATCTCGAACTGGAATGCGAGCGGAGCGGACAGCGCATTCTCCATGGTGAAGCGCTGGATCTTGGCGAACACCGCCGCGCGCTTGGCGAGGTCCTCGCTTTCGCGGCTTTCCTGGATCAGGGCCGACAATTCAGGCGCAGCGAGGCGGCCTGCATTGTAGTAAGCGCCCTTATCGAAACCGAGCGCATAGGTCATGCTCGGATCGGGACGCCCGGTCCAGGCCGAAACAAGGAGATCGAATTTCTTCTCCGTACCGAAGAACTGCGCGCTGATTTCCGCGATGGTTCCGCGGGTGAACTTGAGGCGGATGCCGGCCTTGCCGAGTTGATCCTGGATCACCTCGCCCCGGCGAACAGAATCCTGATCCATGTAACCACCGATGGTCAGATCGAGACCATCCTTGAAACCCGCTTCGGCCAGCAGCTTGCGGGCCTTGTCGGGATCGTGCGGATAGAGACCGGCAATCGACTTGTCATAAGCCCAGTGCGTGCTCGGCAGCGTCATCCTCGCGGGCTCGCCGAGACCGTTCATGGTGGCCTTGACGAAAGCATCGCGATCCAGCGCGAAGTTGATCGCCTGCCGGACCTTGACGTTATCCAGCGGAGCGCGGGCAGTGTTGATATACACCTGCACGCAATACAGCGTCGGCGACGTCACCGTGGTGAGATTCTTGGCGCGGTCGATGACCGGCTTGAGGCGCGCAGGCAGCGCGAAGGACATGTCGTTTTGCCCGGCGACCACGGAGCGCAACGCGGTTGCGAGTTCGGGAATGATGTTGAACTCGATGCCGTCGAGATAAGGACGGCCCGGACGCCAGTAGCTGTCGTTGCGGGTGACGACGATGGCCTCGTTGTCAGCCCAGCGCACGAATTTCCAAGGCCCCGCCCCGACCGGCTTGCGGTCGGTGTCGTTGCCCAGCGCCTTGATGTTGGTCGGCGACACCATCATGCCGGCGCGGTCGGAGAAGATCGCGGGCAACGCGCTGTCCGCATTCTTGAGCTTCAGGGTCACCTGCAGCGGGCCGGTCACCTCGACGCTCTCCACGCTGGTGAGGTCAGCCTTGACGTTCGAGCGCTGATCCTGCCGGTTGCGGTCGATATTGAATTTCACGGCCTCCGCATCGAGCGGCGTGCCGTCGTGAAACTTGATGCCGCTCTGGATGTCGAACACCAGCGTCTTGGGGTCCGGGTATTTCCATTTGGCAAGGCCGGGCTTCGGCTTGAGCGTGTCATAGTCCCATTCGACCAGCGTATCGTACATGGTCCAGAGAATGCTGTGGTCGGAGCCGGCGCCACCGGTCGCTGGATCGAGCGATGACGGATTGGCGGGTGCGGCAACTTTCAGGATGCCGCCCTTCTTCTGAGCCTCGGCAAACGCCGGCAGCCCGAATGTACCGGCGGCGGCCGCGCCGCCCATCAGCGCCAGCATTTCACGGCGGTGCAAGGCGCCAATCATGTGATCAGACTTCTTCATTCGCTTCCTCCTGTTGTTGTTGCGCGACTGGCGCATCTTGATTGTCCGGCGGCGGCCCTTCGGCCGACGCGAAGTGACAGGCGACCATGTGTCCGGGTTTCAGTTCGCGCCACGGAGGCACTTCAGCGGCACAGCGCGGTTGTACCGACGGACAGCGGGTGCGGAAGCGGCAGCCCGATGGCGGAGCCACAGGGCTTGGAATCTCGCCTTCGAGAATGATGCGCTTGTCGACACGCATGCTCGAGGGCAGCGGGATCGGTTCTGCCGACAGCAGCGCCCGTGTGTAGGGATGCAGCGGATGTTCGATCACGTCCTCGGTTGGACCAAGCTCCATCAACTTGCCCAGATAGGTGACGGCGACACGATCGGAGATATGGGAAACCACGGAAATATCGTGGGTGATGAAAACGTAGGTCAGCCCGAATTCGCGCTGCAGGTCCGTGAAAAGATTGAGCACGTCGCCGCGGATGGAAACATCCAGCGCGGCCACGACCTCGTCACAGACAATGACCTTGGGACGTAACGTCAGCACCCGCGCGATATTGACGCGCTGTTTCTGGCCGCCGGAAAGCTGGTGCGGATAGCGTCCGGCGGTTTCCGGCGAAAGCCCCACGCGCTCGAGCGCCGCGATGCCGCGCTTGCGGCGAGATGCATCGTTACCTTCGCGCATGACCTCCAGCGGTTCGATCACGCTGTCGATAATGGTCATGCGCGGGTTGAGCGCCGCGTTGGGGTCTTGGAAAATGATCTGGTAATCGCGCCGATGCTTTCTGAATTCCCCTGTCTTAAGTGAAGCCGGGTTTGTTCCATCATGCAGAATCTCGCCGTCCGTCGGCGCGATAAGAGACACCAGCGCGCGCCCGAGCGTTGTCTTGCCCGAGCCGGATTCGCCTATCACTCCGAAAGTTTCGCCGGCGCGAACCGTAAAGTTCATGCCGTCGATGGCCTTGACCGTGTCGCGGCCGTCGCGCGTCGGGAAAAGAATGCGCAGATCGCGCACCGCCAGAATGTCTTTCGCTGAGGAATTGATTTCGGCCATCAGTTCACCGCTCCCGGCAGAACAAGCTCCGGCGCGCGCCAGCAGCGCGCCATCCGGCCTGTCTCAACCTCGATCATCGGCTGTTCGCGCTCGCAGCTAGGTGCAGCATGCGCGCAGCGCGGACGGAACCGGCAACCGGCGGGCATGCCATTGGGCGATGGCACGCGGCCGGGAATCGACGGCAGCACGCCGCGGCGTTGACTGAGTCCTGGCAAGGACCGCAACAGGCCGGAGGTGTACGGGTGACGGGGGCGCAACAATGCATCATCGACCGGTGCATCCTCGACGACCTCGCCCGCATACATCGTGATCATGCGGGTGCAGACTTCGGCCACCACGCCAAGATCATGGGTGATGAAGATGAGCGCAGTCCCGGTCCGTTCGCTCAGGGAGCGCAACAGGTCGGTGATCTGGGCCTGCACCGTGACGTCGAGCGCCGTGGTCGGCTCGTCCGCGATCAGGAGTTTGGGTTTGCAGATCAGCGCCATCGCGATCATCACGCGCTGACGCATGCCGCCGGACAGTTGATGCGGATATTCGTCGCAGCGCCGCTCCGGCGCCGGAATGCCGACTTCCGCCAGCGCCGCGATGGCGCGCTGACGTCCTTCCGCGCGGCTGGCGGGGAAGTGCGCCCGATACGCTTCGCTGATCTGGTCGCCGACCGTGAAGACCGGATCGAGCGCGCTCATCGGCTCCTGAAAGATCATCGCGATGTCGCGGCCGCGCACCGCGCGCATCTGCCGTGGCGACAGGCCTGCGAGATCGGTGCCCTCGAACAGGATCTCTCCCTTCACCCGCGCGGATTGCGGCGGCAACAGCCGCAGCAGCGAGAGGCCGGTCACTGTCTTGCCGCAACCGCTCTCACCGACAATTCCGACCCGCTCACCCGGCTTGATCGAGAAACTTACATTTTTGGTGATCGGCAACTCGCCCTCCGCTGTCGCGAACGACAGTGAAAGGCCGCGCACGTCGAGCAAACGCGACGCGGAAGGGGCGCGCGCTGTCTGGGCCACGGGTTCGGACAAGTCAGCCACGCCGGTCATTCGTCAATCAAACAAAACGACAGACGGAAGCGGTTTTCGCGCGCCGGGAGGCAATCGCGGCCGTCCATCCCGATCGACGGAAGCACAAGGGCCCATGTCACGCATGGTGCGGTCATCTCATTCCCTTCCCTGCTTGCCCGGTCTTTTTGCCGGGTACTGGTCATCCGCCCTTGGCCCAAGCCGGAATTCCGGGCTTTGGGAGGCGATTTTCCGGCGAAAAGCTCACGTCCACCCCCGCCGGTGATGCCTTGCGATCAAAGATCATCATTTGTCGATTGTCAACAATTGACTTTTTGCATACTATCCCACCATCCGGTTCGGTATCCGAACCCTTTGATAGGGAATGAAGCCATGGCAGCAGCCTTTCGGGAGCCGATGTCCGCCGGGGATGACGAGGCCACCGAGCGCACGTTCGCGGCGCGAACAATCTCCGACCAGGTCGCCGAAGAACTCGGCGCTGAAATTGTCGCCGGCCGCCGCAAGGCCGGAGAACGTCTGGTCGAACTCGACCTCGCGCGGGACTTTGGCGTCAGCCGCGGCCCGATCCGCGAGGCGATCCGGATTCTCGAGCGACGACGCCTTGTCGAACTGCTGCCACGCCGCGGCGCGTATGTGCGCCCCCTCTCGCTGAAATCAATCGCCGACCTCTTCAACGTGCGCATGGCGCTGTCGCTGCTGGCTGTGCGCGCGATGGCAACCGCGCCGATCGAAAGTTATGTCGAAACACTGGCGCGGCGCTGCGCTGAACTGGAAGCGATGGTCGAAACCGGGGACCCGATGGCGTTCGCACGGGTCACCACGCGCGCGGTGAAAACTGTCGCGCGTGGCTCGGGCAACGAACTTCTTGTCGAATTGCTCACCGACCTCGCCAACCAGACCGTCTGGACGACGATCTGGCAAAATCCGCTCGACTACCAGACGCGCGATTTGCGGCGGCTGGCGACGGACCTGATGACATCAACGCTCGAATCCATCCGGCGGCGCGACCCCGACGCAGCGGTTGCAAGTCTTGGAAGACTGCTCGAAGAAGATCGGGACCGCGCACAGGAAACGCTCTCGCAGATGCGCGGCGAATCCCTGAACCTTCGCGCATTGTCACAATCGGAAACGCGAACGCCTCCGGAAACGGTTGCGCGTGCGAGCTGACTGCGAAAATTGACAAAACCGGATGCTTGACGAAAATCGGCGGTGAAGGATATCGCGCCCCGAGCGGAAAGCGTCATCATGGCCAGTCACCGACTTCACGCTCTGGACGGCTTGCGCGGTGTCGCCATCCTTCTGGTGATGGGCTTTCACTATTTCTATCACCTTGAATCGTTCTACTACAAATCGACCCTGTATCCCTATGGCGAGACGTTCAGCAACACGCTGATCTTCAAGTATGGATATATGGGAGTGGAGTTGTTCTTCATCATCTCGGGCTTCGTGATCGCGATGACCCTCGAGTCCTCGCGGTCCGTACTCGATTTCGTTATCCGCAGATTTGTCCGTATCTGGCCGGCGCTGATCATCTCGGCCATTCTCACGTTCTTCCTTCTGAACTGGTCGGACGCCCCGTTCGCCCTCACCCGCCGCCAGTTCTGGCCGAACTTTCTTCCCTCGCTGACGCTGACGCCGACAGCGCTCTGGTCAGGCCTGTTTCCGAAAGTCGATTTCGTCACCGGCGTCTACTGGTCGCTGGTTGTCGAAATCAGGTTCTACATGATCGCCGCGATCCTGTTCTGGCTGTTCGCGCGGGACAGGCTGGCGCGCAATCTCGTCATCTTCACCGTCGTGATTTACGTCGCTCGCGCCCTGCTGCGTCGTGTGATGCCGGGATATAACGGCGTTTTCGACGCGCTGTTCATTCCGGATTACATGCCGTGGTTTGCCGCCGGCGCTGTATTCTATGAATTGTACAAGGAACGCCTCACCAAGGCCGTTGCTCTTGTTATGCTCGCCGTCATGTATGCGATGATCGCGAGGATCAGCATCAACTACGCGGTGATCGGACGCGACCCCGTCATCGCCAGCACCGCCGCGCTCCTTTTTCTGGGGCTGTTCTGGCTGCTGTCGACAAGACCGGCGGCGGTTGGCTTTCTCGAGATTCGCCCTCTCGTCTGGATCGGCGAAGGCAGCTATTCGATCTATCTCTATCACTATGCGGTCGGGATGATCCTGATCTCACAGATTTCAAAGACCATCGGCCTTGGACCGCAGCTCCTGCTGGTCGCGGCAGCTTCGTTGTTTGTGCTGATGGTCGGCCGGATATCCTTCGCGACGGTCGAGAATCCGGCCCGCCGCTGGCTGACCAGAGTGCTGATCGGACAGCCGCAAAAGCCTGCCGCAGCAGCCTCCCCGGCCGCGTAGAAACGGCCACTCTGCAAAAAGCTATTTGCCCTTGAATGTGGGCTGGCGTTTGCCGAGGAACGCGCCGACACCTTCCGCAAAGTCGGCGGTGCCGATGCAGGCGCCGAAGCCGCGCGCTTCAGCCGCAAGCTGATCGTGCAGCGAATTATCGAGAGATGCGCGCAACAATCTCTTGGTCTGACCGAATGCGAATGTCGGCCCGTCAGCAAGACGGCGCGCGAGCTTGTCTGTTTCACTGGCGAGATCGGCAGCGGGCACCACGCAGTTGACCAGGCCGAGACGAAGCGCCTCCTGCGCGTCGTAGACGTCCGAGAGCAGCGCGATCTCCATCGCCTTGCGCAGGCCCACCAGCCGCGGCAGCGTCCACGACGACGATCCATCGGGACTGGTGCCGAGTTTGGAATAGGCCAGCGTGAAAATCGCGTTGTCCGCAGCGATGGCAAGATCGGTCGACAGCGCAATGCTCATGCCTGCTCCCGCGACCGCGCCCTGCAGACTTGCGATCACCGGCTGCGGCAGCCCGGCCAGAATTTCGAGGCCCTCGTGCAGCGGCTCCATGATCGTCGGCACACGGACCCGCACCTCTTCCGCCGGTCCCTCGAACGCGGAAATATCGCCGCCTGCCATGAAGGCCCGGCCCTCACCGGCGATGACGACAACGCGATTTCCGGAATCGGCGGCGACGCTTTTGCAGGCGGCAAGGAACGCATCCGCCGCGGCGACGCTCAAGGCGTTCAGGACTTTGGGACGGTTGAAAACGATACGGGCGATCGGCCCATCAACTTGCAGAAGCACCGGCTGATCCGACATGGCTCTCCCCTTGGCGACTGTTCTTTGAGTAACCGGTAAGACGGAAAAACGTGAGCGTCAACGCACCCTGAGGCGCAGGAAGCTCATGACGCAGCCAAGCGCGCCGAAGCCCGCCCCGAGCGCGAGCGCCAGTGTCGCGCCCTCCCGGTCGGCGATGGCGAAGCACAGCGCCGCCAGCGCGGCGCCTATGGTTTGCCCGATCAGGCGCGCGGTGGCGACAATGCCGCTCGCGCTGCCGCTGCGCCCGGCCGGCGCGCTGCTCATGATGGCTTTCATATTCGGCGACTGGAAGAAGCCGAAGCCGCAGCCGCAGATCGCCATGCGCCAGACAATATCGAGCACGCTCGGCGATGGCGGCAGCATCGCCAGCAGCGCCATGCCGACACCGAGCAACAGGAGGCCGAAGCCACCCAGAATACCGACGGGATGACGGTCGGACAGCCGTCCTGCGATCGGAGCCATGATGGCCACCACGATTGACCACGGTGTCATGAAAAAGCCGGTCTCAACTTGAGTCCGGTGCAGCACGTCCTCGAAATAGAAGGGCAGCGAGACGAACGCGAGACCCTGCACGGCGAACGAACACACGGCCGTCGCGACCGACAGGGAGAACATCGGCCTGCGAAACAGGTCGATAGGCAACATCGGCGCGGGATGCTCCGCCTGCCGGCGGATCAGCAACGCGCCGAAGATCACCGCGCCCGCGAGTTCGAGACCGACCAGCGCAGCGGGCGCCTTGTGCGCAGCGCTGCCGATTCCGACAATGAAAAGACAGAGGCTGATCGACGTCAGCAATGCGCCCGGAACATCGAAAGCGTGCGCTGCGCGCGGCGTCGCCGGCAGCGTCTTCATCCCGACCAGAATGGCGGCCACACCGAACGGGATATTGATCGCAAACAACCACTGCCAGGACGCCACCGCGAGAATGCCGGAGGCAAGCGCCGGCCCGAGCGTGTAGGCTGTCGCGACGACCAGCGCGTTGTTGCCAAATCCTCGCCCGTGCAGTTTCGAGGGATAGACAAAGCGGACGAGTGCCGTGTTGACGCTCATCACCGCTGCCCCTCCCAGTCCCTGCAGCACACGCGCGACCAGTAGCGACGGCAATGACCACGCCAGCGCGCAGGCCAGTGACGCGACGGTGAACAGCAGCAAGCCCCACAGATAGATGCGCTGATGTCCGATGATTTCACCGAGCGCAGCCAATGGCAGCAAGGTTGCCACCATCGCGATCTGATAGACGTTCACGACCCAGATCACGTCCGCCGGCGTCGTGTTGAGATCCGCGGCGATGGCCGGAAGCGCGATGTTGGCGATCGCGGTATCCAGCGCCGCCATCGCCAGCGCCGTGAATATCGCCAGAATAGCCCATCGCCTGCGCTCCGGCGGAAGCCCGTCAGTCACGGGGGGTAGCTTCGCAGAAATTGCATCCATTTCGCGAAGTATCCTGACGGCGGTTCGCGGGAGATACGATGCGTTCTATCTAACCGACAAACCACCCGCCTGCACTGGCGGCGCTGCATGCGGCATATGCACGGTGTGGCAATATGGCCGAACGACCAACACAACCGCGTGAACAGTCCACCCGGTCAGCGCAACCCCATCGACTCCTCCCCCAGATAGCGCACCCGCGCGTCGGTCCATTCGTCACTCTGGATGGTGTGCAGGATTTCGATCGAAAGCGGCTTGCGCAGCGGGCTGTCGGAAGGCAGCGCGAAGGCATAGCTTTGCTGTTCGATCACAACATCTAGGACCTTGAGGCGCGAGGCAAACCCCTGACGAACGGCCCATGTCAGAAGCGGCTTGTCGTAGACGAATGCATCCAGCCGCCCGGCGCGCAGCGCCTTCAGGCCCTCACCGAGCGTCTCGTAGGACGTGAACTTGAGTTTGCGCCGGATCAGATCGCCTTCGGACGACGTGCCTTTCACGGTTCCGACCCGCACCGAGGTCAGATCGGAAACGCCGGAGATCGTGCCCTGAATCTGCGACGTGGTGAGCACAGAAGTCACGCCGGCGGTGAACACCGCAATTGTGATCACCGACACGACAAGCCAGACCGTCGCGACAAGGCGGCCGAGAATGGTTTGCGGACCCTTCTCGGCGGACGAACGCTGCGTCATCGCAAGGGTCGACCACCATACACTTGAACTGATGCCCTTGGTGATGCTGCCGCCGAAATACTCGTTCTGCCGCCGCTCCAGCAGCCAGACCAGAATCCCCGCACCGAGGGTGAGCCCGATCAAGGCGACGATGGCCTGCAGAAAATTGAACGAGGTCAATGCGCGCCGCAGCGTGCCCCAGTTCATCACGCTGACGACTGGAACGGCGATACCCGTCCCTGTCGAATAATAGGCTTGCGTGAAATCGAGAATCTTTTCCCGATCGACCGTCGTGGTGATCGCACCGACGGCAACATCGAATTTTCCCGTAGCCGTCTGCTCGATCAGATCGGGCATGTTCTTCGCTTCGACGAAACGATACTGCAGGTTCTGCGACTTCGCGATCTGACGCCAAAGCTCGATGCTGAGGCCCAGCCATGTGCCGTCGGCACCCTTCAGCGCAAAAGGTGGCGCATCTTTCACTCCCACTACAAGGTCACGCGCAGGAGCTGCAGATGTGGGGTCCTGTGCCCGCGCGATCGGCACCATCAAGAGCCAGACGATCAACAGAAGAGCGATCCGCAGAACCATCGTTTCTCCGCATGGTGGAACGATCCGCAAGCTGCATCTGCGAATCGCGCGACTCAAGCTGTGACAGAATTTGGCGGCTGCCGCCTTACAAAAGTATCGGCACTCGCCACCGATGACGCTGCTTCGATTGTCGGTGGCGGCCGCCGCACGCCAACTTTTCCGGTGGAGCGGCAAACCGGGAGCCTGCTTCCGATCATCGCGGGACCGCCCCATCCACCGTCCCGAGGCCGGAAAACCCTGTTTATGCCGTCCTGCGAATGATACGCATTTTAAGTCGCGAACTCATCCGTTGACGTTCGCGGCACGGCCATGACAAGACCCGCGCATCGAGGATTCATGAGCGCAGTCAAGCAACAGGTCGCCGCCATTTCGATTGCCGCCAGCGCAAGCATGGCCGCGATCAAGTTCGCCGTGGGCGTGGCTATTGGCAGTATCGCCTTGATCTCCGAGGCGCTGCACTCCTCGATCGACCTGATCGCCACCATCATCACATGGATCGTGGTGCGCGTGTCCGACAAGCCCGCCGACGCCGAACACCACTATGGTCACGGCAAGCTCGAAAGCCTGTCGGCGCTGGGCGTGATCGCCCTGCTTTACATCCTCGCCGGAGGCATCGTCGTCGAATCCTACAGCCGGCTCCGCGAAGGCGCGGCGCCGCCGACGCTGACCGCATTGCCCTTCGTGGTGCTGATCGTGGACATCGCGGTCAACTTCTGGCGCGCACGGGCGCTCCACAAAACCGCGATGGAAACCAGGAGCCAGGCGCTGGAAGCCGATGCCCTGCATTTCGCGTCCGACGTGTTGGGCTCGTTCGCCGTCATCATCGGCCTCGGGCTCGCGGCGTTCGGCTACGCCTGGGGCGATGCCGCGGCGGCCATCGCCGTTGCGGTGCTGATTTCGATTCTGGGATTGCGGCTCGGCAAGTCGACCATCGAAACACTGGTGGACCGCGCGCCGGACGGCGCAGCCGAGAAGGCCGAGGACGCGATCCGCGCCATTCCCGGCGTAGTCGATGTCGAACGGCTGCGGGTGCGGATGGTCGGCGCGCGGCATTTCGTCGATGCCACTGTGCAGGTGCCCCGCACCTATCCGATCGACCGGATCGACGGCATCAAGCGAAAGGCGCAGGACGCCGTGCTCAATGTGCTTCACGACGCCGATCTGACCTTCACGGCGGTGCCTGTGGCACGCAGCAACGAGAGCGTGCGCGACCGGATCATGGTGATCGCCCGCAACTCAGCCCTCGCCATCCATCATGTGACGGTTCACGATCTTGGCGACAAGCTGACCGTGAGCATTGATCTTGAGGTCGATGGCGATATGCCGCTGCACCAGGCTCATGACATCGCGCACGGCCTCGAACACGCCATTCGCGACGAATTCGGCGCCGACGTCGAAGTCGATACCCATATCGAACCGCTCGAACCCGAATTGCCGCAAGGCACTGACGCCGCTCCGGCGCGCGTCGAGGCGATCCAGCATGCGCTGGCGCATTATGCCGCGGATGGCGGGGCGATTCACGACGTCCACAATGTGCGCGTCCGCGACACCGAGGCCGGCGAAATCGTCAATTTTCATTGTCGCGCCTTGCCGTCGATGAGCGTGATCGAGGTTCATCACAAGGTGGACGAGATCGAGCGTGCCCTGCGCCGCGCGTTTCCGACCGTCAAGCGCGTCATCAGCCACGCCGAACCGGAACGCTAGCGTTCCGCTTCAAGCAAACGATGCTCGACTACCGAGTCGTCCCCGCGAAGGCGGGGACCCATACTCCCTGTCCTCGTTTCTTTGAAACCAAGGAGAGTGATCGCATCTCACAGATGGGCCGGTGGTTATGGGTCCCCGCCTTCGCGGGGACGACATCTTTACTTTGCACGATCACGCTATGGCTCGTTTGCACGCCTTACGCGCACATCGTTCCCGTTTCGGACTCAGCGTCGCGCACAAAAACGAGTCCAAACTTCCTTGGGACAACATTTATTTCGCATTAACGATTCGTTGACTCTCGACACGCTGCGAAAAGTGGATTCAAATCACATTGATTCGGAGGGTTGGGGAAAACCTCCCGAACGGGGTGCAGACAATAAAGTTCGAGGGGCAAGGAATGGCGCGTTCGCACGCAGCGACCACGTGTGTCCAATCCGATTCCATCAAAGGAATGGCACAGTCGATCGCGAAGCCGGCTTACCACCGGCTGCTGATTGCGGAGCCAGCGTTGCGGCGCGCCGTTCCCACCCTGATCATCGCCTTCCTGATTACCATCTGCATCGGCGCTTTCGTTCAGGTCATCGACCAGGCCCGGCAGAAGCACGCCTCGATGAAACGCGATCTTTCAGCGCTGGCAGACCTGCTGGCGGAACGTCTCGACCGCGCGCCCCCTGCCCGTCAGGATCGCGCGGCGTCGGCCGAGCGGCTTCAGAGCCTGTTGCCCGGCTTGGTCCCCGCCTGGGGCGCCGCCGCCGGCCGCCATATCATCGTGACCAACCCCGAACAGCGCATTATCGCGCACGCTCCCATCGACGCGCCGGTCGATCATGCAAGCCGCATACTCGACGTCCTGAGCGCGACGACGCAACTGGGCTCTCTCGGCCAGACCAATGTCATCGAGGTCGATCTGCCGGGCGGCCCGCGTGCGCTCGCCACCCAGCGCTCGCTGAAATCCCTGCCGGGTCAGGTCATCGTGGTTCAGGAGCAGACGGAATCGCCATGGCGATCCGACGCGGCGCTGCAGATCACGCTGTCAGCCACCACCGGCTTTGTGGTCCTGATCCTCGGCTTCGCGTTTCACTGGCAATCCACCCGCGCCCGCGAAGGCGATCTCATCAACGACGCGGTTCGCGCGCGGATCGACACGGCGCTCAATCGCGGCCGCTGCGGCCTGTGGGACTGGGACCTTTCGCGCGGCCGCATCTTCTGGTCGCAATCAATGTTTGAACTGCTGGGACTGGAAAGCCGCAGCGACCTTCTGACGTTCGGCGAAGTCAACGCGCTCGTGATGTCCGACGATATCGACCTGTTCTCTATCGCCGACCATCTCGTCTCCGGGAAACTCGATCATATCGACCAGACGTTCCGGATGCGTCACGCCAACGGCCACTGGATCTGGCTGCGGGTGCGCTGCGAACTCAGCCAGGGTCAGAACGGCGGCAGCGCACATCTGATCGGCATCGCGGTGGACATGACCGAACAGAAGAATCTCGCCGAACGCAGCGCCGAGGCCGATCTGCGGCTGCGCGACGCCATCGAAACCATCCCGGAAGCCTTCGTGCTCTGGGATGCCGACAACCGCTTGGTCCTCTGCAATTCGCACTTCAAACGCCTGCACAAGCTCCCCGACACCGCCGTCAAACCTGGCACCCCGTATGAGACTGTCATCAAGGTCGGCAGTATGCCGGAAATCCGCACCCGGCTTCCGAACTCGGAAGAGCCCGGCGCCCGCACCTTTGAGGCGCAACTCGAGGACGGAAGCTGGCTCAATATCAGCGAACGCCGCACCAAGGATGGCGGCTATGTGTCGGTCGGCACCGACATCACCCAGATCAAGCTCCACGAACAGAAACTGGTCGATAACGACCTGCGGCTCACCGCCAACGTCATCGACCTCAAGCGCTCACAGGCGGAACTCGAGCGTCAGGCGCAACTGCTCGCCGAACTGGCTCAAAAGTACGCCGACGAAAAAAACCGCGCAGAGGAAGCCAACCAGACCAAATCGAAGTTCCTGGCCAACATGAGCCATGAGCTGCGCACCCCGCTCAACGCGATCATCGGATTCTCTGAAGTGATGGGCAGCGGGATGTTCGGCGCGCTCGGCTCCGAAAAATATCAGGAATACTGCCACGACATCATGACCAGCGGGAACTACCTGCTGGACGTGATCAACGACATCCTCGACATGTCGAAGATCGAGGCCGGGCGCATGAAGCTCGACTATGAGCCGCTCGATCTGTCCCAAACCCTCACCGAATCCCTGCGCGTGGTGTCAGGCCGCGCTGAGAACAAGGATCTGATCGTCACCGCCGACATTCGCGGCGCGATCCCGATCGTCGCGGACCGCCGCGCCATGAAACAGATTGCCGTGAACCTGCTGTCGAATGCGGTGAAGTTCACGCCCGATGGCGGAAAGATCACCGTGCGCAGCCGCGTGCTGAACGGCTCGGTGATGCTCACCATCGTGGACAGCGGCATCGGCATCGCGCCGCAATCGCTGGCGAAACTCGGGCGGCCGTTCGAGCAGGTCGAAAGCCAGTTGACCAAGAGCTATCATGGCTCGGGCCTCGGCCTCGCCATCGCCAAATCGCTGGCCAACCTGCATGGCGGCTCGATGAAATTGCGCTCGAAGCTCGGTGTGGGCACCATTGTCTGCGTGACGCTGCCGTGCGGACACAGCGAGCAGCCCGCACCCAGCATTATTGCCGAGCTGCCCTTTCCAGCAGCCGCAGGAAAACCTCGCGTACGTCGCTCTGCGTCTCCCGGACACGCGCCTCAAGCGACGAGAAGTCGGGTGCGTCGCCAGCCCGCGTCAGCACCCGCAGCAGATCCTCCCCGGCTGTTTCCGGCTTGAACTTCTCGGTCACGCACAGACGGATAATCTGGGTCAGGTCGTGATAGAGGCGTGACGCCGCGCGAAGAATGTCCGCATCAGACTGCGACAACACCCCGAGCCGCGCGGCATTATCCAGCACCTGCACCGTGCTGACATCGAGAATATCCGGCTTCTCCGCAGCGTAAATGAGTTGCAGATACTGCGCGACGAACTCGATATCGACCATGCCGCCGGCGGCGTTCTTGATGTCCCAGATATCGCTCTCGCCCTTTTCCTCGGCGATGGCGCGACGCATTTCCAGCACATCGTTGGCAATGATCGTGGTCTCGCGCCTGCGCGTCAGAACCTCGCGGATGACCGTCTCGATCCGCGCCTTGAAGGCGGGAGACGCCGAGATCACGCGCGCGCGCGTCAGCGCCATGTGCTCCCAGGTCCACGCTTCGTGCTCCTGGTATTCGGCGAAAGAGTCGATCCGTGAGGCCAATGGGCCCGCGCGTCCCGAGGGGCGCAGCCGCATATCGACGTCGTAAAGCACGCCGTAGTTGGTGCGGGTGGTGAACGCGCTGATCAGCCGCTGGGTCAGCCGCGCAAAATACTGCGAGCCGTGCAGCGACCGCGCGCCGTCCGAGTCCGGTGCATCGTGATCGAAATCATAAATCAGAATGAGATCGAGATCGGATGACGCCGTCATCTCGCGGCTGCCGAGCTTGCCCATCGCGACGATGGCGGTTTCCTGATCCTTGATCCGGCCGTGCTGCTCCGCGAACTGGTCCATCACCAGGCCATGCACGGTGTGCGCGATACCTTCGGCCACGTCCGCGAAGGCGACGCTTGCATGCTGTGCCGACACCGTGCCGGACAGAATGCGCGTGCCGTTCAGGAACAGGCTCTCCTGCCCGAACAGCCGCAGACGGTCGAGAAACTCCTCGTAGGAATTCGCATCGGCCAGCGTGGCCGCAAGGCGTGCGGACAATTCGTCCTGATCGGGCATCGCGCCGAAGAAACGCGGGTCAATCAGGCCGTCCATGATCTGCGGCTGGCGGGCCAGCATGTCGCTCAGGCGAGGCGCGGCGCCAAGCACAAGTGCAACGAGTGCGACCAAATCCTTGTTTTGACTCAAGAGCGAGATCAGCCGTCCGCCGCGCTGCAGCGCCTGCAGGAAGCGGTCGAACGCCATCACGGCGTCATCCGGCTCCTCCGCGCGCGACAGGCCCCGGATCAGGTCGGGAACGAACTCCTTGAACGCCTGATGCGTCGTCTCCACGCGGAACACGCGATACTCGCCGCTCAACCAGCGCTGAAGAATTTCCGCCACCATTTTCGGCTTCTTGAAGCCGAGTGTTAGCAGATGCTCGAGCAGCCGGTTATCGTCCGGCCCCTTGCCGTAATCAATATCGGGAAGTTTCTCGGTGCCGGTCGGATCGCCCTCGAACAGGCGGCCATAATGGTTCTGCACGCAGCTGAGATGTGCCAGCAAATCCTTGGCGAACGACGCGCGGTCGTCATATCCGAAGAAGCGCGCGAAACGCTCGACCACTTCGACATCATCCGGCAGCGCATGGGTCTGCTCGTCGGCGACCATCTGCAGCCGGTGCTCCACCCTGCGCAGGAATTCGTAGGCCGATGTCAGTTCGTCGCGCGCCTCGAAGGTGATCCAGTTGTTGTTCGCCAGAATGTTGAGGGTTTCGAGCGTCGGGCGCACACGCAATTCGGGATGCCGCCCTCCCGCGATCAATTGCTGGGTCTGTGCGAAGAACTCGATCTCGCGGATGCCGCCGCGGCCGACCTTGACGTTATGGCCTTCGACGGAAATCTCGTTCTGGCCGCGGTAGGTCTGCATCTGCCGCTTCATGTCATGAACGTCGGTGAGCGCGGCAAAGTCCAGATGCTTGCGCCAGACGAAGGGCGCAATCTCGGCAAGCAGTCCCTCGCCCGCCTTCAGATCGCCAGCGCACGGCAGGGCCTTGATCATGGCGGCGCGTTCCCAGGTCCGGCCCTCGCGCTCATAGTAATGCAGCGCCGCCGCGATCGAGATTGCCACCGGCGTGGACGCCGGATCGGGCCGCAGCCGCAGATCGACGCGGAACACATAGCCGTCGACCGTGCGCGATTGCAGCAGCCGCGACAGGCCCTGCGCGATCTTCACGAAGAACGGCGACGGCTCGATGCCCTCCGCCAGCGTCGGCGCCTCCAACTCATAAAAGACGATCAGGTCGATATCGCTGGAGTAGTTGAGTTCGCCCGCGCCCATCTTGCCCATGGCCAGCACGACGAGGCCGCTGCCGGCTTCGGGATGTTCCGCGTCCGGCGGCAACAGCCGTCCCCGCGCCGCTTCCTGCTTGAGCAGGAAGCGGATGGCGCACTGAACGGAGGTGACAGCCACATCGGTCAGACCGCGCGTGACCCGCATCACCGGCCAGACGCCGCCGATGTCGCACAGGGCGATCAGAAGCGCCGCTTCAGATTTCATGCGCCGCAGCGCCGACATGACCTCGGCTTCATCGGACGCGGCGGCAACATCGGCAACGGTCTTGTCGATCAGCGCCGCCAGATGGCTGTCGGGGTCGGATCGGAGCAGGCGTACGGTGCGGCCTGCGTCCGCGCGCATCAGGTCGAACAGATAGGGAGAGGCCTCAGCGATGCCTTCGAGAATCGCTTTCGCCTGGGGTGAGGAATCGGACATGGCCTTGAGCGCGGCGGCGTCAGCGGTCGCGATATCGCCCAACCAGTCCGCGAGACGCCGCTGCGCGTCTTCGGGCGCAAACAGCTTCGGTCCGGCCACGAAACGGGCCGCCAGGGTGGGCCGGTCCACACCGCCCATCTCAGCTAAACTCATACTGCCTTTTGTTCCACGCCCCGGCTCGGGATCACAAGCGTCACGCGCAGCCCCGGCTGGCTGTCCGCGAGTCGCAGGCTGCCACCATGCAACGTCGCGACGGCCGATGCCAGACTCAAACCGAGCCCGGACCCTGGCTGGGTCCGGCTCGCCTCCAGGCGGACAAAGCGTTCGACCGCGCGCTGGCGGTCGGCCTCAGGAATGCCCGGTCCATGATCCGTCACACTGAGAAGGACATTGTCGTCATCCCGATGGGCTTCGATCAGGATATCGGCGGATTTCGCCGCGCCCTCCGGGCTGGGAACCACCGGCTGGCCATATTTGATGGCGTTCTCGACCAGATTGGCCAGCGCCTGGCTGATCAGCTCGCGATTGCCATGAACGGTCGCAGCGTCCGCCGCTACCTCCAGCGTCAACCCCTTGTCCTCGGCCAGCGGCTCATAAAGTTCTTGGATGCCGTGCGCCACTTCGGCGGCGTCGAAGTCGGTCATGTTGTCGCGGGCCTGACCGGATTCCGCGCGCGCGATCATTAGCAGCGCGTTGAAGGTCCGGATCAGCCCGTCGGATTCGTCGATGGTCCGCTCCAGCGCCGCACGGTATTCGCCCTCGTTGCTGGACTTCGCCAGCGCCTCTTCGGCGCGGTTGCGTAGCCGCGTCAACGGCGTTTTGAGATCATGGGCGATATTGTCGGAGACTTCCTTCAGTCCCGCCATCAGCGCCTCGATGCGCTCCAGCATGGCGTTGAGGTTTTCCGCCAGCCGGTCGATCTCGTCGCCGCTGCGGCCCACCGGCAATCGCCCGGACAGATCGCCCGCCATGATCCGCTGCGTGGTGCCGGTCATGGCGTCGATCCGGCGCAGCACGCGCCGCGCGACGAATACACCGCCGCCAAGACCAAGCACGACCACGATGATCACCGACCATTGGGCCGCCTTGGCGACGATGCCGAATATCCGCCGCCGCTCCTCAAGATCGCGACCCACCAGAATCCGGAAACCGCCGGACAGTTGCGCGACTTTCACCAGCGCGTAGTGACTCTTGGTGTCGGTTTCCTCAAGCCGCTTGTAGAATGTCTCGGCCCAGCCCGGATGATCCATCACGCCGGGTTCCAGCGATGAGACATTGCCCGCGACACCCTGCCCCTGCGGCGTGGTGACAAGGTAAAGATTGGCGCCCGGACGCAGCGCACGGCCCTCGATCGTGGCCACAAGACCGCGCAGCCCGGCCTTGGCATACCGGTCGGACAGTTCGCTCAGTTCAGAATTGACGGTGTCGGTGATCTGCTCGGTAATCATCCGCCGGGTATTCCACGCGAAATAACCCAGCAGCGATGCAGCGAACAGCGCAAACAGGAACAGGTAGACCAGCGTCAACCGGAACGCGGTGGTGCGGATCAGTTTACCGAATGCCGTCACGAATCATGTATCCGGCGCCGCGAATGGTGTGCAGCAGCGGCCTGTCCTGCCCCTTGTCGATCTTGGAGCGCAGGCGCGAAATATGCACGTCGATCACGTTGGTCTGCGGATCGAAGTGATAGTCCCACACATTCTCGAGCAGCATCGTACGCGTCACAACCTGCCCGGCATGCTTCATCAGATATTCGAGCAGCCGGAATTCGCGCGGCTGCAGCGTGATCTCCGTCGCGCCGCGCTTGACCTGATGCGACAGGCGGTCGAGTTCGAGATCGCCGACGCGATAGGTCGTCTCCTCGGACGGGCCGCCATGCCGGCGCGACAGCACCTCGACGCGCGCCAGCAGTTCGGCGAAGGAATAGGGTTTCGGCAGATAATCGTCGCCGCCCGCGCGCAGCCCCTTGATGCGGTCATCGACCTGGCCGAGCGCCGACAGGATCAGTGCCGGGGTATGGTTGCCCTTGCCGCGCAGGGCGCCGATGATCGACAGCCCGTCGCGCCTGGGCAGCATGCGGTCGATCACGAGCACGTCATATTCACCGGACTCCGCCAGCGCGAGGCCCTCCTCGCCGTCGCTCGCATGGTCGGCAATATGCCCGACTTCGCGAAACGCTTTCACGAGATAGTCCGCCGACTCGCGGTCGTCTTCAACGATGAGCAGTCGCATTTTCGATTCAGTCTGGGTCCGGGCAGCGGCGCTTTGTGTCACCATGGCGCGATGATCGTCCTCTTGCAAGGCAGCGAATGACGTGCCCGCGGCCGCCAGCCCCTGCGATCAAACGGAAGAAAACGGGCGGCGAAGCTGGGGAGACCTCGCCGCCCGCCATTGCACGACCGACTGGAGTGCGATCGCGCCACCTTCGACGGAGGGGGGCGTTTTCCATCGAAGGCAATTCAAGGGACGGGCTTTTGGCCCGTCCCCGGGGAGGAGCCGTCGGCGGGGGCTACGAGCCGGCGACAACTCCCCATTCCTCACCCGCATGTGCGGGCGCTTGATTCAAAGTGGGCATGATCCGATCCGAAAACCGGTACCCACTTTTCGGGAACCATGCCTCAGCCCTTGGCCACCGGCAGCGCTACGAAGCGCGACGAGTCACCGGACTTCACGCGAACCAGAACGCTGTTCTTGTTCTCGTTGCGCGCGGTGGTGATCGCCTCGCGGACTTCAGCCGGGTTGGACACCAGCTTGCCCGCGACCTCGAGAATGACATCGCCTTCCTTGAAGCCGCGATCCGCCGACGGGCTGTTCGGATCGACGTCGGTCACGACCACGCCCTCCTTGCCCGCGCCGGCCACACTGTTGGCCGGAGCCAGGGTCAGGCCGAGGTTCGGCACGGTAACGTTGCCGCGGTTCGACCTGCTGTTGTCATTGCGATCGCTATCGGCATTCGCAGCCTTGGTGTTCGGCAGCTCGCCCAGCGTCATGCTGAGGATCTTGTCCTGGCCCTTGTGAACCACGACCAGCTTGACCGTCTGACCCGGCGCCATGCCGCCGATGGTGCGGGCGAGTTCGCGCGCATCCTTCACCGGCTGGTCGTTCACCCGGGTAATCACGTCACCGGACTGAATGCCCGCCTTCGCAGCCGGACCATTGGGCTGCGGCTCGGCGACCAGCGCGCCTTCGGTCTTCTTCAGGCCGAGGCTGTCGGCGATCTCCGGCGTCACCTGCTGGATCTGGACACCGATCCAGCCGCGGCTGACCGAGCCCTTGTCCTTGAGCTGCTGGACAACGCTCTTGACGGTCGATGCGGGGATCGCGAAGGCGATGCCGACACTGCCGCCCGACGGCGAGTAGATCGCGGTATTCACGCCGACCACATTGCCTTCGGTATCGAAGGTCGGACCGCCCGAGTTGCCCTTGTTCACCGGCGCGTCGATCTGGATGAAGTCATCATATGGACCGTTGCCGATGTCGCGGCCCCGCGCAGAGACGATGCCCGCGGTCACGGTACCGCCGAGGCCGAACGGATTGCCGACCGCGAGCACCCAGTCGCCGATGCGCGGCGTGCCTTCGGAGAGCTTTGCGTAAGGGAAGTTGCTGATGCCATCGACCTTGATGAGCGCGAGGTCAGTGCGCGGATCGGTGCCGATCACCTTCGCGGTGTGAACCTTGCCATCGTCGGTCGTCACCTCGACCTTGTCGGCGCCATCGACGACATGGTTGTTGGTCACGGCATAACCGTCAGCCGAGATGAAGAAGCCGGAGCCCTGCCCGGTCATCTGGCCGCCACCGCGGCCGCCGCGGCCACGGCCGCCGGGGAATCCATCCGGACCGCCGAAGCGACGGAAGAAGCGCTCCATCGGCGAGTTCGGCGGGAACGGGTTATCTTCCGGGCTCATGTTTTCGCCGGTGGTTGCCTTCTCGCCGATCCGGACGCGAACCGAAATCACGGAAGGCTTCACGCGCTCGACGATATCGGCGAAGCCGACAGGCTGCTGAACCTGACGGACATCCTTGTTCACCTGCGCGTGCGCGGTCGTGGTCAGCACGTCGAAGTTGTTAGCCGGGCTGAGGCCGTAGGCGGCAACGCCAAGACCCGCGACGACCGACGCCATCAGCGCAAACTTGCGCGCGGAAAAAACGGAATGGCGCGGGGCGACGTAGGACGGCAGTTTGGAAAGATCGGTGGGGCGGTCGGTCATAAACAATCTCCAGGAAGGAAGCAGCGAAGCGGTTTTGAATCTCGCGGTGCGTGTGCGCACCTGTGTTCTGGAAGATGGGGCGCGCAGCCTTACCGCGCACTGACGGCGGAATTAATGTTTTGTAATAAAAACAAGGCTCAAAACGGTTCTGCCCAGCGCCTGGCGGTCCGCCGGAATCGGCTCGAAAAAGAGCCCGTTAAACCCGCTTTTCCGCAGATTCCTCGTTCGCGATCAGCTTTTCCAGCCGCGCTTCTTCCTCGGGGGTGAGTTGGAATGACGCACCCTCCTCGCCTGCTCCCGCGCGGTTGCGGCGGCGGTTGCCGAGCCACAACGCCAGCGCGCCGCCCGCCAATACCAGCGGCGGAACGAGCCAGAGCAACAGCGTATGACCTTCCACGCGCGGCTTGAGCAGCACGAATTCGCCGTAGCGCGCCACAAGAAAATCCATCACCTGCGCGTCGGTGTTGCCGGCCGCGATCCGCTCGCGCACCAGCAGGCGAAGGTCGCGCGCCAGCGGCGCATCGGAATCGTCGATCGACTGGTTCTGGCAAACCATGCAACGCAGTTCGCGCGACAGATTGCGCGCCCGCGCTTCCTGCGCCGGATCGGCCATGATCTCGTCGGGCTGCACGGCGAAGGCGGGAGATGCGATGGCGATTACGAGTCCGAAAACTACCAAGCTGACGCGCAGGCGCTCACCCCACCGCCGATGTCGTCCCCGCGAAGGCGGGGACCCATACTCCCCGACCTCACGTTCGACGCGGGGCTGACTAAGCAATGTCACAACACGTCCGGTGGTTATGGGTCCCCGCCTTCGCGGGGACGACATCGCAAATATGTTTGCGTTCGCGCGCAACATCCTTACTCCGCCGCCTGCAATGCGCCGGTCTTCTTGCCTGCCTTCGCGGGCTTCGGCGCGCCGACGCGCAGACGGCGATCCGTCAGCGACAGCAATCCGCCGAACGCCATGATCACCGGGCCGAACCAGATCAGCAGCACCAGCGGTTTGTGATAGATTCGCACCGCGACCGAGCCGTCGGCATGCGCATCCCCGAGAGAGATGTAGATCTGGCTTGCGCCGCGCGTCAGCAAGGCGGCTTCCGTGGTCGACATCTGGCGGGTTGCAAAATTTCGTTTTGATGGGGTCAGCACGCCGATGGTCTTGCCGTCCTCCATGACCGTGAAATGCGAGACCGCCTCGCGATAGTTCGGTCCCTGCTGCTGCGTCACGTCATCGAGCCGCACCTGATAGCCGCCGACCGTGACGACGTCCTGCGGCTTCATGGAGGAGATATTCTCGCTGTTCCATGTCGTCTCGCAGACGATTCCGATCAGTGCGATGCCAAGCCCCGCATGGGCGAAGGCCGCGCCCCAGACCGAGCGCGGCAGACCCCGCGCACGGTGCAGCGATGTGGTGAACGGCGCACGGAACAGTTGGGTGCGCTCCACGATGTCGGTCAGCGCGCCGAGCACGACGAATGCCGCGACCCCGATCATCAGCGGCGCGAATGCGCCGCCGCCTTTGGTCCAGGCCCACAGCACGGCAACAGTGACAAGCGCGACAATGCCCGCCGCTGTCAGGCGCTGCGCCGCCGCAACGAGATCGCCGCGCTTCCATGCCAGGAGCGGGCCGAACGGAACAGCGATCATCAGCGGCAGGAACAGCGGCGCGAAGGTGAGATTGAAGAACGGCGCCCCGACAGAAATCTTGTCGCCGGTGAGAACCTCCAGCGCCAGCGGATACAGCGTGCCGACGAACACCGTCGCGCAGGCTGTGGTCAGCAGCAGGTTGTTGAGCACCAGCGCGCCCTCGCGCGAGATAGGCGCGAACAGCCCGCCCTGCTTCAGCGACGACGCACGCCATGCATAAAGGCTGAGACTGCCGCCGATGAACAGGCACAGGATCATCAGGATAAACACGCCGCGCGCCGGATCGCTGGCGAAGGTATGCACCGAGGTCAGCACGCCCGAGCGCACGAGGAAGGTGCCGAGCAGCGACAGCGAAAAGGTCAGGATCGCCAGCAGCACGGTCCAGATTTTCAGCGCATCGCGCTTTTCCATCACCACCGCGGAATGCAGCAGCGCGGTGCCCGCGAGCCACGGCATCAGTGAGGCGTTTTCCACCGGGTCCCAGAACCACCACCCGCCCCAGCCGAGTTCGTAATAGGCCCAGTACGAGCCCATCGCGATGCCGAGCGTGAGGAATATCCATGCCGTCAGCGTCCATGGCCGTACCCACCGCGCCCAGGCCGCGTCGATGCGGCCCTCGATCAGGGCCGCGACGGCGAAGGCGAACGAGATCGAGAAGCCGACATAGCCGAGGTAAAGCATCGGTGGATGAACCGCGAGGCCGATGTCTTGAAGGATCGGATTGAGATCGCGGCCTTCCATCGGCGGATTGGCGATCCGCGCGAACGGATTCGAGGTGGCGAGAACGAAAAGATAAAACGCGGCGCCGATCCAGCCCTGCACCGCCAGCACATGGGCGCGCAGCGAGCGCGGCAGGTTGTTGCCGAAGGCCGCCACCAGCGCACCGAACAGCGCCAGGATCAGCACCCACAGCAGCATGGAGCCTTCGTGGTTTCCCCACACGCCGGTGATCTTGTAGATCATCGGTTTCAGCGAATGGGAATTCTCGAACACGTTTACCACCGAGAAGTCCGACGTCACATGCAGCCAGGTCAACGCTGCGAAGGAGGCCGCGGTGAACGCGAACTGCGTCAGCGCGGTGGAGCGCGCGACATTCATCATCGCCGGGTCGCGCAGCCGTGCGCCGATCACCGGAACCACCGACTGGATCAGTGCCAGGACCAGCGCCAGCACCAATGCATAATGTCCCGCTTCCGCGATCACTTCGCAGCTCCCTGCGCCGAGGTCGATGTCGCCTTCTTGTCGTAATCGTCCTTCCAGTGGCCGGTCTTCTTCAATTCGTCGGCGATGGCTTTGGGCATGTAGGTTTCGTCATGCTTGGCCAGCACCGTGTCGGCCTTAAACACGCCGCTGCCGTCGAGCGAACCTTCGGTAATGACGCCCTGCCCCTCGCGGAACAGGTCTGGCAGAATCCCCTGGTAAGCCACCGGCAGGGTTGAGTTTCCGTCGGTGACGTCAAACTTCACGCGAAGCTGCTCGCCGCGCACCAGCGATCCCTCGCGAACCATGCCGCCGAGGCGAAACCGCTGGCCGGGCTTGATCTGCTTTTCAGCCGCCATGGTCGGCGTCGAAAAGAACACGATGGAGTCGCGCAGTGCGTTGAGCACGAGCGCGGCCGCGATCGCCAGCACAACGAGTGCGCCTCCGATCAATGTCAATCGCCGCTGCTTGCGTGTCATGCGTGATCCTTTTCGAGGATGACGTTATCCGAAAACCGCCTCACACTTTTCGGCGTCATGCTCATCTATCCATCCAGTCCAAGGCTCTTGAGCCCATCGTTCAGAATCTGAAGCCGCGCTGCGTCGCCTTCGACAGCCTGCCGCGCCTCTCCGAGCGCCGCCTGCGCCTTGTCGCGCTCGCCAAGAACCATATAGGCGCGCACCAGCCGCAACCAGCCTTCCACGTCGTTGCCGTTGTCCTTCAGCCGTGTCGCAAGGCGATCCACCATGCCGCGGATCATGGTGTTGCGGTCGCCCTCGCTCATGTCCCTGGCGGCGGCGATGGTATCGTCTGAGAGCTTCGGCGCGGCCACGCCCGCGCGCACCAGCGCCTCCTGCACCAGCGGACGCCATGGCGCATCCGCCGGCGCGGATGCAAGCATGTCGCGCCAGATCTTCACCGCGTCGTCCTTGCGGCCATCCTGTTGAGCGGCGACGCCGAGGAAGTAGCGTGCCTTCACCTCATTGGGATCGAGCGCGATGGCGCGGTCGAATTCGGCTTTGGCCGCCGCGGTCACCACGCCGCCGCTGGACGCGGCCATGGCTTCGCCGAGGTCGGCGCGGCGCGAAGCGCTTTCGCCGTTATAGATGATGGCGTTGCGCCAGGCGCGCGCCGCGTCGTCATAGCGGCCGATCCGCGCCAGCACCGGCGCGAGCACTTCCCAGCCGCGCCCGTCGGTCGGGTTCTTCTCAAGATGAGTTTCGACTTGAGAAATAAGTTTGTCCATCGAGGCGGTGGCCACCGCCGCGCGGCCGCGCTCCGCCAGCGGAAAATCGCCGAGCGACGGTGAGCCGAATGTCGCGTAAAGGCCGACAGCCGTCAGCGGCAGCGCGGTCAGCGCGATCAGCGCAACCACGCGGCGGAACCAGAGGCTCGACGGCGGTAACGCGCCCGCCTCCGCTTCGGACGCAGCCAGCAGACGGCGGCTGATTTCCACCCGCGCGGCGTCCGCCTCGCCGGTCCCGATCAGTCCCGCCTCCGCGTCGCGCTGAACCTCCGCAAGCTGGTCCTTGTAGACCACCGTCTCGCTGCCCTCATGTGCCGATGCGCCGCGTTGGCCCAGCGGCCACAGCACGGCAAAGACCGCGGCGGCCGTCATCAGCGCAAGCACGAACCAGAGAGTCATTTCAAAGGGTTCCCGGCGATAATAGAACCGTTACAAACGGTCGTCCCCGCGCGGGTTACACCATGGCTGGCGGATGGGCGCAATTGACATTTCCGTCACGGATTCAATGCGTTTTGGGGCCGAAATCGGTCCATTCGGCAAGACTCGCTATGGAGCAATAGAGCCGTACTGGCACCGGACAGCCTTGCGCCAGATCAACCGGCGCGGGTCTGCTTGCCGGGTCCTCAGAACGAGCGGCAATCGCGCTCCGACAGCTAACGCCATTCGATCCGGTACACATCAACAGGCTGCTGGAAACCTTTGAGATGGTGGGGACCAATGTTCGTGACAGGCAAGCGATCCGGGATGTGATCCTGGATGGCGCTTGATACAAGAATGGCATCCGGCTCGGCCAATTGACACAAACGAGCAGCTAACTGAACGGTCGCACCAAAAAGGTCGTTGCTGTCCGCGATCGGTTCTCCGACGTCGATACCAATTCGCACTTGAAGTTTCTCCCTGCTTGCCAGGTTGAAGGCCTCAAACGCTTGCTGGATGGCGCGGGCGCATTGCACAGAGGCACCGGCATCGCTGAAGGATGCCATGATGCCATCGCCGGTGTGCTTGACCACCTGCCCGTCATTGTCCTTCAACGCACGGCGGACCAACGCGTCATGTGCCCGAACCATCTCCACAGATCGGGCATCCCCAAGACGCTCCGTCATGCTGGTGGAGCCGACGATGTCGGTGAACATAATGGCCCGCAAGGCCGAGTCGAAAATGGCTTTGTTTTCCACGCCGCTCGGTTCCGGATCGGACACCCTCCCCAGAAACGCTTGGACAGCGGAGAGGTCGACTTCGATCACGTCCTTCGCCACTTCGCCGTGAGCTTCGTCATGCACCCGCATCGCAGTTTGGATATCCGGCGCGTCGATGAGACAAAAGCCAGTACCCCGCGTTTCATCAAACCAATATGTCAGGAAACGAACTCCGTACCGATCTTGCACTTCCAGGTCTTTTCGATGGGCCTCAGCGATATCGGAAGCAGTCAGGCCCGAGAGATCGTGTCGGTCGAGGAAAATTGGCACTGGTGTTACTCCAGCCGTTTCAGGCGCAACCGAATGAAATCGGCCTCACGCATGGGGTTTCGCCGAAATCGCCGTTTAATGTATCAGTTTGGTAAGGCCATGGAAGTGCAGGAAGCCGGAGCCGCCGGGCTGCCTTGCGCCAGATCAACCGGCGCGGGTCTGCTTGCCCGGCTTTCCGGTTTCGGCCGCCTTGCGCTCGACGGGCTTGGCCATCTCGGCGGCCTTGCTCATCAGCGAGGCGTAGTCCGGGCCGAACATCACCTCGCAGAACCGGATCGCGGCGTCCATCTGCATCTTGCGGAAGGCACGGACCTTCGGATCTGGCGTGCGCAGCGACTCCACCAAGGTCTCGGTGGCCTTCTCGACATAATGCTGCAATTCGGTATGGGCGCGCAGCGACACTTCGTTGATCGCAAGCTCGCTGGCGTAGTTGCGGCAGATCGCGACAAAGTCGATCAGCGACGCGGTCTCCTCCACGTCATCCGGATCAATCCGGTTTGCGGATGTGACGTCCTTGTCCGGCCCCTGCCGCAAAAGGCGGCGCACGCGGCCCGGAACGCTGTCGATTTCAGACTGCAGCGAATTTGAAATTTCGGAACGGATCGCGGCGAGCTGCCTGCCCCATGCCGAGTCCGAACGGATATCGAGTTCGGTCCGCAAGCCACGAACACCATCATGCAGCGTCTTGAGATGGCTGGACGTATCCTGGAAATGCCCGCGCTTGATGTCGTTGCGCAGTTCGGACGCAATCCGCGACAGGTCATGGATCGCCATGGTGACGGTGACGCCGAACGGCGTGCCTGCCACGCGGATTTCGTCATCGGACGCGGCGACGGCGATGCCCAGCCGCACGATTTGCCAGGGGGCCGCCAGCCGCTGCATCACCATCGCGATGGCGAACGGCAGCACCAGCGGTGTCTGCAGCGCGGGCTGGTTCAGCGCGGCCATGGCCGAGGCGACCTGGGAGTCCCCGAACACACGGATATGACCGGTGAGCTTGTTGCTGAGTTTGTCGAGCGCCTCGCTGGCGGCGAGCACGGCGCCGATCGGCCCTATGTCCTCGACCACGCTCGGCGCACCGAGGCGGCCCAGCGTCCGCTGCCGATCTCCGACGGAGAGCGCGCCGGTGACGTTGGCGATGGCCTCTGAAGCAGCCGCCTGAACGGCGCGAACTGCAGCGTTGATCTCGGGGGTGCCGGTGGCCTGCGCGAGCGCCGCCTCAAAGGTGCGGACGGCATCGGGATTGCCCTCGCGGCCGAGCCACATCCAGACCGGAGCCAGCGACGAACGCCTGATCTGGCCGGGCCTGACATGGGGAATGTTCTCGACGAGGAACGGCTCCAGCGGCCGGAACACCAGCCGCATCGGATCGTCCGTGCGCGGGGTCATGTCCTCGCTCGGCGCGCGCACGATCATGCGCAGTTGCTCGAGCACGAAATTCGCGACGGCGACATCGTCGCCGCGCTCGATGGCCCGCTCGAACTCGCGCATCAGCAGCGCCTGCGCCTTCGGCGGAAGCTGCCCCAGATACTCTCTCAATCGCTCGATCGACGATTGGCTCATGCGCGGCCCAAACGCTCATCCCTCGGTGACACCCTGCGGGTGTCCACCGGGTGTCATAACCGGGACGTCGTTAATTTCACGTTGAGGAACAGGGCTTTGGGGCTTCCTTGCCCGTTCACCCGTGCTTGCGCTGACGAAAGGCCGCAACCTTATGGCGGTTGCCGCACAGCGCCATGCTGCACCACCTGCGGCGGTGAGACTTGGTCCGGTCATAAAACCACATGGAGCAGGTCTGGTCCTCACACTTGCGGATCAGTCCGAAATCCCCGGCGGCCAGAAGCTCCGCGGCAGATTCCGCAACGGGCGCGAGCAACTGCTCAGGGGATTTCACAACGCGCTTTCGCTCGAGGCGGAGGCCGGCATCCTCGCAGACCAGTTCAGAATGACTTGGAGCCTTGGCAAGGAAATCGTTGAGCGGCCCGGGGTCGACCCGGCCGCCGTTCTTGCGGGTGCTGACCATCACCCGGATCGCCTCGCGCAATGCCCGCGCGGATTTCAGAAGTCCACGCGTCTGCGCAAGGGCGATCGCGCCCTCCTCATACCAGCCCGTGCGGATCAGCCATCGCGCGACATCCTCGTCGGAAGTCCATGAATCGACTGGATTTCCGTCGAGCTGGGCAACGGTGTTCAGCAGGTCCAGCGCCGGATGGTCGGCTGCCACAGACGGCCATGCCGTGGCCGGCTGGTCCGGAGCGTTTGGGGTCATGATCTCTCCTTGACGATTATCGCAATGTAACCCTTAAAATATCGTTTGACAAGTTACGCCCATCCTTTGTAACCATCAAAATACAAATTAACAGTTACAGAGGACAAGACCCCATGACCGCCACCTCACTCAAGTCCATTCCCCGCATCGCTGTCCGGACAGTCGAGGCTGACGGCGTCAGCCTGTTCTATCGCGAAGCTGGCCAAGCCGACGCGCCGGTGATCCTGCTGCTGCACGGTTTCCCGACCTCCTCCCACATGTTCCGGGATTTGATCCCGCAACTTGCCCGGAAGTATCGCGTCATCGCGCCCGACCTGCCGGGCTTCGGTTTCACCGCCGTGCCGCCTGCCCGCAACTATCGCTACACGTTCGACTCGCTGGCGAAGACAATCGGCGGGTTCGTCGATGCGCTGGGCCTGACCCGCTACGCGATCTACGTGTTCGACTACGGTGCGCCGGTGGGCTTCCGGCTCGCTCTCGCTCATCCCGAGCGCATCTCGGCCATCATCTCGCAAAACGGCAATGCCTATGAAGACGGCCTCAGCGAGGCGTGGAATCCGATCCAGCGCTACTGGCAGGACCCGACCACCGCGAACCGTGACGCCCTTCGCGGCTTTCTCACACTCGAAGGCACCCGCGGACAATATGTTGCCGGCGTGAGCAATCCTGAAAGCATCGCCCCGGAATCCTACATGCTCGATCAGGCGCTGCTCGAGCGGCCCGGCATCGCCGACATCCAGCTCGACCTGTTTCTGGACTATGCGTCGAACGTCAAACTCTATCCGGCGTTTCAGGCCTACTTCCGCGCGGCCAAACCGCCGACGCTCGCGATCTGGGGCAAGAACGATCCGTTCTTTATTCCGCCCGGCGCGCTGGCCTATCGGCGCGACAACCCCGATGCCACCGTGCAACTGCTCGACACCGGACACTTTGCGCTCGAGACGCACGCTGACGACATCGCAATCGCGATCGACCAGTTGATGAGCCGCGTGGCTGCGTAAGGGCATGAATCAAAAAGCCGCCCGGTGCGTCGGATGACGAACCGGGCGGCGATACGTGAAGCTGTAATTTGCGGCGATGTGTTGCGATCAGCCGACCGCCGTCCAGGTCCCGTCCGGATTGCGGCAGGCCGTTCCGCGTTCCACCGTCGGCTGGCCGTTGATGTAGACGGTGTGGCTGAAGGCTCGGCAGCGCATTCCGCGCTTGGTATAGGCCGGGCCTGGCACGATGTTGCCGTAGCGGCCGGTGTCGGGATTGCGCCAGTCCACCGGCGCGCCGGGCGCGCCCCGGTCGAGCGCGGTCATCTCCGCCTCATAAGCGTACTGGCGATCCTGCTCGTCCATCGACGCGCCGATCCGGTTGCCGATCAGGCCGCCGATCGCCGCACCCGCCATCGCCGCGCCGACGCGCTCGCCGGTTCCCCCGCCAATGGCCGAGCCGATCAACGCACCGCTCACCGCGCCGAGCACGGTTCCCGAATTCTCCTTCGGCCCGCTGTCAGCGGCGCATCCGCCGAGCGCCAGCGCCGCGCTGAGGAAAATGGCTGTTTTTGGAAAGTACATGTCGTCGTCCCCGTACACGCGAGACGATGACCGTCCGGCGGGCCGCCGTTGGAACGGACGAATGGGGCGAGAGAGCGGCGGCGTTGCACTCCAAATCACACATGGCAGGCGCCACTTCGGCGTTCAGAACTGCTTCGGAAGCCCGGCCTGCTTCAAAACGGCATTGGCGGTGTGGCGCGACTTGATGTTGTTATCGACGGTGAACCGGATGCCCGAAATCGGACTTTCCCAGATTTCGTGGTCGCCGCGCCCCTGTCTCACAAAAAAGCAATTCGCGTCCTGCAGCAACCGCTTCAGCTCTGGCGTGAAGCTCTTCATGCCGGCTCTTCATGCAGCCTTGGCGCCGACCCTGACCCGCCGCGAGAACGTGGCGATCACTTCCACCGGAACGTCGAACCCGTCATCGGCATCATTGACGTCCAGAAGATCGCGAATAAGGCCGGGCAACTTTGCATCAAGCTCGTCTAGACTCGATGCTTCGGTGACGAGGCCGGGCAGATCGGTGCTCTCTGCCGTCCAGACCTCAGCATCGCTATCCCAAGTCGCTCGAACGACAATGAGATGTCCCATTTTTGTAATGCCCTCAGGAGGAATACCAATCATCAAAGCAGCCCAATCCTGTCGTGACAAGCGCACCCTGCAATATGACAGACAACGCCTTAAGCCCAGGTTAGCCGCTTCTGCGCGTTAAAACAGAGCATATCTCTTTAATACGTTGTTTTGAGAAGAATTTTCACACCCCCGGCAGGGCGAGTTCCGCGCGCAGGCCGCCGATCGGCGCCGCGCCCAGCGTGAGGCTGCCGCCGTACAGAGCAGCCAGATCGGTGACGATGGAGAGGCCGAGACCGGAGCCCGGCTTGGTCTCATCCAGGCGCTGGCCGCGGCGCGCCACCTGCGTCCGCTGCTCCGGCGACAGCCCCGGCCCATCGTCATCGACAATAATGCGCAGCGTGGGATCGAGCGCGCCGCCGGGCGTCAGTTCCTGCAGCACCTCGATAAACACCTTCTGGTTGGCCCACTTGCAGGCGTTGTCGACCAGGTTGCCGATCATCTCCTCGAAATCCTGCCGCTCGCCGCGGAATTTCGCGCCCGGCTGGATTACGCAGTCGATCAGAATGTCCCGGTCGCGATGGATTTTCTCCATCGTCCGCGCCAGCGCCTCCACCACCGGACCGGCATCCGTCACGGTGCCGATGACCGTGACGCGCGCTGCGATGCGCGCGCGCTCCAGATGATGCGCGACCTGATCGCGCATGATGCCGGCCTGTTCGAGCACCTTGGCTGCGAACGGATCGCCGCGATTGGCGCCCGCTTCGTTGACGATGACCGAGAGCGGCGTCTTGATCGCATGCGCCAGATTGCCGACATGGGTGCGCGAGCGCTCGACGATAGCGCGGTTGGCGTCGAGCAGCGCGTTGGTCTCTCGCGCCAGCGGCGCTATCTCTTCGGGAAACTCACCTTCCAGCCGTTCGGCCTGCCCTGAACGGATGGCCGCGAGCGAACTGGAAATCCGCTTGAGCGGCGCAAGGCCGAACCGGACCTGAAAGATGGTGGTGAGCAGCAGCCCGACCGACAACGCGGCGAATGTCACCGCGAGATAGGTGTTGAACGCCCAGGTTTCATCCTCGATCTCGGCGGCATCGCCCGCGACCGTCGCCAGATATTTGCCTTCGGTGCCAAGATCGACCGGCCGCTCCACCATGCGCAGACGCTGGTTCTCGGGACCTGCGACATAGCCAAGGCGCACGCCGGACTGATCGAGTTCGATTCCCTCGTCTTCCAGCTTGGGGAGCGAAGCATCCCACAGCGAACGCGAGGCGCGGACCTCCGGCTTGTCGCCATCGGTGCGCGCAAGCCGCCAGTACCAACCGGACAACGGCAACTCGAACAGCGGCTCGCCGAGCGACTGCACCGATCTGTCGGATTTATCGGACTTGTCGCTCTTGTCGTTCGGATCGTCGGGCTGCGCGACTTCGGCGATCAGCGTGCGCAGATAGAAATTGAGCCGGCGGTCGAACGCGCGTTCGGTCGAGCGCTTGTACACCGTGGACAGCACGATGCCGGTGATGACAAGGATCAGCACCACCCAGGCCGTCGCCGACAGGAACAGGCGTGTCGCGAGGGATTTTGGATGCCGATTCAAAAACAATCCTCAGGCGCGCTGCGCGTCACAACACGGCGCGAAGCGACACGCCGATCCGCCCGATCATAGCCTACCGTGCGTCGGTTGCGGAAGGCTTCGTATCCGCCACCGGCGGCGTCAGCAGATAGCCGAGGCCGCGCACCGTCTGGATGATATCGACATCCAGTTTCTTGCGGATGCGTCCGACAAACACCTCGATGGTGTTGCTGTCGCGGTCGAAGTCCTGATCGTAGAGATGCTCGACCAGTTCGGTGCGCGACACCACGCGGCCGGAATGGTGCATGAGATAGGCCAGCAGCCGGTACTCATGCGACGTCATCTTGATCGGATTGCCGTTGACGCTGACGCGGTTGGTCCGGGTATCGAGCATCACCGGGCCGCAGGTCAGTTCGGACTGCGCGTGTCCGGCGCTCCGCCGCAGCAGCGCGCGGATGCGTGCCAGCACCTCTTCAAGATGGAACGGCTTGGCGACATAGTCGTCGGCGCCGGCGTCGAAGCCCTGCACCTTGTCGCTCCAGCGGTCGCGCGCGGTCAGGATCAGCACCGGCATGGTGCGCTTGTTGCGCCGCCAGGCTTCCAGCACGGAAATGCCGTCCATCTTCGGCAGACCGATATCGAGCACCACGGCGTCGTAAGGCTCGCTGTCGCCGAGGAAGTGTCCTTCCTCACCGTCGAAGGCACGGTCGACGACATAGCCTGCGTCAGACAGGGCGGTCGTGAGCTGGCGGTTGAGATCGGGATCGTCTTCAACAACAAGAAGGCGCAACGTCGTCTCCAGTGGCAGGCTTGCAATAGCCTAACATGAACGGTGCGGCGGTGAATGCTCCATGAACGAAGCCGCGCCGGAGATTACTTTTTCTCCATTCTCACTTCTTCGCCACCGCCTTAACCAGCTTTCCGAGAAGGCCCGGGTCATTCCGGCCGGTGGCGGCACAGACCTTTTCCCGGGTCCGCCCGCTCATGTAGACGCCTAGCACGCCGAACCGGAACCCCCAATAGCTGACCAGAAGGCCGGTCGCGCCGATCAGGGCATTGATCGCCGTCATGTCGCCGGTCCAGAATTCGTGGACCAGCACCGCCCACAACGCTCCGCATTCCAGCGTCAGTTCCAGCGCGTAAAGCGGGCGCCACAGCCGCTGCAGCATGTCTTCGCTGCCAAGCTCGGCGCGGATCGTCGCCTGCGTTTCAGCGACCGACCCGCGCACCGCATCGGCTTCGGCGCGCACAGCTTCCGCCCAGGTGTTCTCCGCTTGCACGATCTGGCCTGCGCCGCCGGTGGCCAGCGCCTTGCCGACAGCCTCCGGCGTCACATCTGTCGCGCCGACCGCTTCCGCCAGAATGCGACCCGCCGCGCCGCCGAGCGGGCCACCGAGCGCCGTGCCGAGGATCGGCGCGCCGAGGCCGATCACCTGCTTTGCGATATCACCCCAATCCATTGGATGTTCCTCCACCAATCCGAGCGAAGCCTGGTCGAAACATGATCACGAGCACGATGCGCTCCCTCTCCCCGGTGGGGAGAGCGTTGGGGGGAGGGGCACTGGATGTCAGAGTGAGAATCCGAACCCCCTCACCCGCTCACTACGTTCGCGACCTCTCCCCGCCGGGGAGAGGTGAAACAAGCGTCGCCGCTTCCTGCTCGGCCCGATGCCGCCAGCGCCAGACGAGAAAGATCACGAGAGCCGCCAGCGCCGCTGCCGCCGCGACCATCAACGCCACCTGAAGCCGCGAGGTGATGGCCGCGCTCGCCGCACCTGCCGCGATCACCGCACCGGTGGACGCGGTCACCGCCGGACTTGTCGCAGGCACAACGGCCTTGCCCGGCGAGGCATCACCTGCGGCTGGCGCGAGTGCGCGGCGCTCCGCCATCGCCAGCGCCGCGGCGCGCACGCCGTTGACTCGCGCGGTCCAGCCGCGCCCGAACACCGGAAACGTCTTCAGCGATTTCAGAAACGCAAGCCGTTCCGCGCACAGCGCGACAATCACATCACGCGCGGCGCACGCCCCCGCCCCGGCAACGACATCATCGCTGACCACGCTGGTCCGGTCAGACAGCTTCAGGATCCGCCGCAGCACCTTGCCTGCGCGCCCGACACCGGAGTTCACGCCGTAGTCGAACACGGCGTAATCGACGCCAGCGGGGAGTTCGTCACAGCGCAGCGCGTTCCAGTAGTGCTCGCGGTAGATCTTCCGCGCGACGCTCTGCGGCAGCGCGCGAACGTCACCCGCCGTGGCGTTGCCCTTCCAGTAACGCCGCGCATCCGCGAGCGTAATGCCGAAATTGGTCGGCCCGCCGGGATCGGACGGATGATCGGTGTAGCCGCCCTCGTCCCTCAGCAGCCGCGTCAGCGCGGCATCGTAAGACGATACCGCCATCTCAAAACACCCACGCGGCAAGTACGAGCGATGCAAGCCAGATCCCCAGCACGGTCCTCGGCCTTGCCGAGACCTGCGTGGCGCACCAATCGACGGACGCGAAAAAGCCTTCGCGCAACAAAGCGAGCGTCATGCTGGATTCTCCATGAAAAAGCGGCCCGGGAGACGGGCTGGATATGCTGAAACTGACGGGGTATGGTTCCGGCGGCTGGGGAGTGGAATGACGGAACGTCTGGACGGAATTCAAATTCTAAGGTTTATCGCCGCCGCGATGGTGCTGATCCAGCACGCGGTATTCTTGCCGTCGCTGCATTACCAGATCGATGTCATGCCCTTCCGCAAACTTGGCATTGGAATGGCGGGTGTCTACATCTTCTTTGTTATCTCGGGATACGTGATGGCGGGACTCATCAACCAGCACCCCCTGAGATTCGCACTTCACCGCATCGTCAGAATATATCCGCCCTATATCGCGGCCATTGCCATATCGGCGTCTCTTGTAATCCTGCTTGATGGCGTCGCAATTGAAAAAGTCCGCTGGGTCTGGTCCTACACCCTGCTTCCGTTGGGCGGGCCGATTGACTCCTGGGCTTACGTTCCGTTCTGGACGCTAATCTATGAGACGACGTTCTACGCGATTACCTTTGGTCTCATGTTCGGCGGCGAACGTTGTTTCGACATGGGTCTGGTGGTCTGGGCATTGCTGATCGTTATAACCGCCTACGTCTTTCCCGCTCCGCAACCACACACCGCAAACGTCCTCGCTATTCTTACAAATCCGGTAAGTTTGCTTTTCATCGCCGGCGCGGCTCTCGGAAGACTGCACGCCGGCACCTCATGGCCCATCGTCGCCACAGGTCTGATTACGTGGACTGCCTACTGGCGTACAGGAACTCCGTATCAAAGCATTCCAATCTTCTCAATTGGCACACTGGCTGCGATCCATCTCGCAGTCAGGGGCAGTCAGTTAATTGCGACGCCGACTTGGCTCAAACCCGTAATCCGCGGTGGAGACTATTCTTACGGCCTCTATTTGATGCATATGCCGGTCATCTCAGTCGTACTTCTTCTCGGGCTGGCAAAGATCGTTAACTACTGGTCCGCTCTGGCGATATGTATAGCGATCGGCGGCGCGGTCGGAATCTTGTTCGGCTACGCGGATTTTCAGTTCTATCAGCGCATCGCCAGAAGATTGGCTGACAGGATTGCCAGCCTTGGCATTGCGAGCAGCGCGTCAGACACGCAGATCGGCGCATCTGTAGAGGCGCCCATGAAGGCCGCGCCACCGGCCTAACCCACGGTCTTTAAGCGTACTGCCCGCCAGAAGCCGTGGACCCGGCCGCATTCCCCGGAAGATAGTTTGCACCTGCACCCGCGACATCGACCACGGCATTGAAGCTGACGATGTAGCGCGAGCCGGTCGCCGAGCCGGAATAGGTGTTGCCCGGCAGATTGAAAACGCCAGTCCGCGAGCCGACAACGAACGCCGAGGAAAACGCCGGCGTCCCTGTGATCGTGACGGTCCTCGACGAACAGACGAAGATCCCGCCTGTCGTCGCGAACAGGTGACGCGTCGCCCCGCCGGAAATCGTGTAGTTCGCCGTGAACTCGACATAGGCGTTCTGCTCGATCCAGACATGCGCGGTGACGGCCCCGCCGTAGTCGTTGGCGCCGAGTTCAAGATACGTATTGAAGATCTTGATGTGCGATCCCGAGGTCGCGTTGGTGAACCTGAAGCCTTCGACCTTGTACCGGCCCATGACATTGCTGCCGGCGATGCCATCCGCCGCTGTCGAGGCCAGAACGACATTCCCGGGCGTCGTTGTGTCGCCCGTGATCGTGACCTTGCCAGAGCCGACAAAGCTCTTGAGGACAAACGGGCCATAGGTGCCCGCCCCGACGGCGATGCTCACGTCATGGATCGAGCAGTCCAGCCCGGCGATGACATCAATCGCCTTCTGGATGGTGAGAAACGCGCCGCCCGACGAATTGGACAGCCCGTCGTTGCCGTTGCTGCCGTCGCTGCGCACATAGTAGATGCGGTTCGCGGCAAGCGTCTCGCGTCCGCATGGCCGCGTGAGCGCGGACCAGCGCGCGGCCGTTCCGTCGTAGCGCAACAGCACCGCCTGTTTCGCGCCGACCGCAAGATCGCCTCCGGCTGTGAAGCGATTGGCGGCGGTTGACGATGCGCTTTCGTTGAGCAGGACAATGGTCTGGCTGCCGGTGTTGAGCAGCACGACGACGCGGCCTTCCGCGCCGCCGGCCAGACCGGAGATGGTGCGCAGCGCATCCGACGACAGATTGAGGATGCTCGCGGAAGCAAAACCCGTTGGCGCGAAATCATTCTGGCTGGATGTGATCTGCGGCGGAGAGATCACGCCGGTCAGTGCAAGCCCGCGCGGAAACGCGGCGTTGCCTGAACTCCCGTCGATAGTCAGGGCTTCGGTAAACGTCGTGCCGTCGCTCGAGACGTTGAGCTTGAAATCGTCCGATCCGATCAGGCCGAATTCGGCGCGCCCCGAAAACGCATCGGAGAACACCACCGATGCCGTGTTCGCAACGGCTTCCTTTGAAATCTGCAGGCGCATATCCCCGCTGCCGCTATCGGCCACGGCGATGGCATCGAACAGCGCCGCATTCGACTTCACGGTGAGCAGGTTCGGGGCGCTCGCGGTATCGTTGACGCCGAGCAGCGATACGCTGCCGGACATCGCGCCGCTGCCGGTCACTTCGGTCCATGATGTGCCGTCATAGACAAGCAGCAGGCCGTCGGCGTCCGACCAGGCGCACCACCCGGCTTTCGGGTTGAAAAACCGCCATGCGCCGTCTTCGCGAACCGCCACAGCATCCGCGTGCCCCGCCCATGCGCCGGTTGCGCCGCTCGCGACAATATGACGATCGCCCTCCGCGGGCGAGGACGGCGGCGCTGTCCGGTCCGTATCGAGCACACCGATCTGCACCACGGAATCCAGAATCCGCAGCGCTTCGTTATGCGTGACATGCTTCTGCGCCTGGCTGCCGTCGATGAAGGGCAGCCCGAGATGGGGTGTATCTGTCATGATCGCTCAGAGTGTGAGGGTGAATTCGTGCGGATGCCCGCGCCCGACCGTGCTGGACATCTGCGAGACACGGCCATGCAGCACTGTCAGCGGTGTTCCGAAGTCGGCGAGTTCATCGGCGCTCGCATAGAGGGCGGACGGCGCGGCGCATGGAATGCTCCGCACCACGGACGCGCCCGAGAGAATGTCCAGCGTGTAGGCCTCGGTGTCTTCGCCGAGCGGAACTTCGACGCTCCAGTTGTCGCCGTCGCGCCTCGTCCGCCTGATCCACGATACCCGGATGCCGCCCGCTTCACGCGAAGCGGTCACATGCACCGGCGACAGCGGCATCAGCGCCGTCGCCTGCGGCGTGACTGTGAGCGACAGCGCCGAGGGATCGTCGTGGCTGCGGCCTGTCGCGACAATGCGCAGGTTGATGGCGCGATCCAGCGCATCCAGTCCACGCGCGATGGTGACCAGATGATCATCCAGCAACACGAACGGCGAACCGGCCGGGAGCGGATCGGCAATCGCATGGTCACTCCCCGCCTGCCCGCGCAACAATTGCGAGAGCCGGTATGTTTTCTCGTCAACCAGTTCGGCGTTCGCGAACTGCAATATCTCCCACGCCCCTTCAGCGTTGAGCACCGCGGCGACATTCGCGCCGCCCAGCACCCGCGGCTCGGTGACGGAGGCGAGCGCGCCGCCATAAAGCATCACGCGCGCCTGGCTGCCGCGATCCCAGCAGCCTGTCGGGCCTGCGGACAGCGCGTCCAGCGTCTCGCCGATGAGCGACGGTGCAAAGGCCGTCGCTGCCTGCGCGAAGCTGAGACCATCGGTCGATCGCCACACGCTCACCGATCCCGGCCAGGGATCGGCGAACACCGCCAGCCGCGTCAGCACCGGCGGCTCCGACGCATCGAGGCTCGGCAAATCGAGCACCAGCGCCTGCACCGGACCTAATGCAGGCGGGATCGCCGGCGGCTTCACGCGCGGCGCGAGCAGCGGCACGGAGAAGACCTCCGGGTCGATGCTGCGCGCCTTGATCTGCCGCGAGGTGGTATCGACCAGTTCGGAAATCTCGAACAACCGCCGCCGCGCATTGATGGTGACGCCGATCACATCGCCGGGTGTCAGCGCCAGCGCCTTCATGCCGAGCGACAGCGCGACGCTTTCGCGCCCGGCCCACAGATCCTGCAGCCAGATTTCAGCCCGCCGTGTTGCCGAAGCGTCGTCCGTCACCACCGCGAAGTCGGAATGCAGCGCGCGGTTCGAGCCGCCCACCAGCCGCCGCGATGTCACCGCGGACCGGCGATAGTCCGCCGCGCCATCGGTGAAACCGAACGAGACCTCGCGCGGCAGCTCGGTCTCCTGCGCCCGCGTCAGCCGCGCCAGCGGGTCCTTGCGGTTGTCGGCCAGATCGTCTTCCACGATTTCCGCGACCGGCGCCGCGCCGCGCTGAACAAACGTCAGTTCGCCGCCCGCAACCGTCGCATCGAAGCTGTAGGCCGCCGCCAGCGGATCAATCGTCGCGCGCGGCGACATCGGCCGGTCGATCACATAACCGTCGCAACTCTCGCGCAGGCGGTCGGTGCGCGCGTCCGTCACGTCCGCATCGGTGAGGATCGCGCCGACCAGCGCGTCGAGCGGCGCGGCACCGAGCCGCCCAGTCAGCCAGTGCCCGGTTTGCCAGTTCGGCCCGTCGCTCCAGACATCGGTCGCCGCCGGGAACACCGGGTAAGGCCGCGCGTCCCAGGTCCACAGATGCAAACCGGAAACGTCGATCATCCGCCCGCCATAGACCGGCGAGACCGGATTCAGTTCATTCGCGCCGAAGTCGGGATCGAACGCCGCGATAATGGTTTCGAGATAGCGGCGCTGGATCAGGTCGTCGCGCTGGCCGTTCGAGAAATACGGAAAGGTGCCTTCAACCGAGTGCGCATCGGGAAAGGCGCTGGGCTGGTTCGCGCCCTTGTCCACCGCAGGACAGCCAAGCTCCGTCAGCCAGACCGGCTTGCTTTGCGGTGTCCACGCCGTCGCGCTGCCGAGTTCGGTGCCGCCCACGCGCTCGACATGCGGGTTGGCCCACCAGTTCCACACATCCTTCGCGCGATAGATCCACGGCTTGCCGAGACCGTCGGTGATCGGCGCGCGATCCTGCGCGGCACGCCCGGCGTCATCGGCATAGTACCAGTCATAGGCTTCGCCGCCGTCCAGGTTCGAGGCGAGATAGTCCCGGTCATGGATCGTCGCGGCGAGCGATGCATCGAGATGATCCGCATCGTCGCGCCAGTCCGACAGCGGCGCGTAATAGTCGATGCCGACGGCATCAATGGCGGACGACGCCCACAGCGGATCGAGCGGAAAACGCACCTCGTCCCCGATGACATGCGCGCCATATTCGGTCCAGTCCGCGCCATAGGTCACGACAGTGCCTGCGCCGACAACAGCCTTTACATCCGAGGCCAGTGTCGTCAGCGCCTGCACTGCCGGATAGACACCGGATGCGGAGCGAACGCGCGTCAGCGCCTTCAGTTCCGATCCGATCAGGAACGCATCGACGCCGCCGCACGCTTGCGCCAGATTTGCGTAATGCAGGATCATGCGGCGATAGTTCCAGCCGCTGGTGCCACCGGCGGAAAAGAAGCTCGCAATCTGTGTTGCGGCAGCCGCCGTGCCGTCGGGCGATCCGCCCATCCCCGGCGCCGGGCTGCAGGTGATCCGCCCGCGCCAGGGATAAGGCGGCTGCGGCGCCGCGCCGGTCCCGGTCCACGGATCGGTCAGCGCGTTGCCCTCCGGAATGTCCATCATCAGGAATGGATAGAGCGTGATTTTCAGTCCGCGCGCTTTCAGTTCCGCGATCAGATGCCGCACGCTGTCGTCGGACGGCGTGCCGCCATAGGCCGGGCGTCCGTCCACTGTCGAGACAACAGCGGCGCTTCCCCGGCTCAATCCGGCGACAGACCACGTCCCGCCGGACGTGACCTTGATCGCGTTGTCGACACGCGGCTGCACGGTGCAATTCCCGGCGCGCAGATCGTTGCCGAACCAGGCCACGACAATGGCGACACGTTCGAGATTGGGGCATGTCGCCTGCAGATCGTCGAGCGAGGCGATGACATTCGTCGCTGCACTGGTGACATGACGATTCTCCGGCGCGGATTGACCGGGGCCGAGCACGCGCACCACCGGCGATGTCTCGTAGCCGAATTCCGTCGCGCCGGGGATCAGCGTCACCGCGCGCGTCATCTGTTCGAGCCTGCCGATCGGCCGCACGATCTCGAACGACAATTGCGGAATGCGGTTGCTGAAATCCGCCAACGGCAGCCGCTCGAACACGATGTAGGCGAGGCCGCGATAGGCCGGCGCATTGGCCGCGCCCTCCTTCGCGACAATCAACCCATCCGCCGCCTGGTCCTCGCTGCCGCGATGAACGCGCACAGTCAGGTTCGACGTATCGAGCAGCTTGCCGTCGGCCCAGATGCGGCCGACATGGCCGATCTCGCCCTCGCAAAGCCCGACCGCGATGTTCGCATAGTAAGAGTATGTCGTCGTGGTGACGGTGCCGCCTCCGCCGCCGCCGAATCCCTTGCCGCCAGCGCTGCCGCCCTCGGTGCGGGTGGAGACGACTTCCTCCAGCCGCGTTGCCCAGATCACCTGCCCCGACAGGCGTGCACGGCCATAGACACGCGGGATGGGTGCGCCTTCGGTCGAGGCCATGACATCGAGATCGGCCAGCCGCGGCCCATGCACGCTGCGATCCTGCGCAAACAGCGCATGATCGACGACGTTGCCGATCAGCGCACCGGCAATGCGACCCGCAATCGCGCCTGCGGGGCCGAATACCGCGCCAGCGGCACCGCCAGCGACCGAGAGAACGAGAGCTGCCATGGCAGGCTATCCAACTGTTTCGCCAAATGTCGATAGATGCACGATCTACCCCCTCTCCCCTATGGGGAGAGGGCTGGGGTGAGGGGCGCTAGATGTCCAATCGGAGATTCGATCCCCCTCACCCGCTCGCTTCGCTCGCGACCTCTCCCCGCCGGGGAGAGGTGAAATCTGTATCCACCACCCCCGGAAAACGAAACGCAAACGCCAGCCGCCGCTGCCACCATGGTGACAGCGCGACCTCGCAAACCGCCGCGCCGTCATGGGCGTGGATCATGGTGCCTTCGCCCGTCGCAATCGCCGCGTGCTTGGCGACAAATCCCTCGCGCCAGCGAAACAGCAGCACGTCGCCTCCGCCGATCTCGTCGCGCGTCACGGGCACGAGATGGCGCAGCGCCGCCTCGGCCAGCGTCTCCGCACCTGACGCTTCCGCCCAGTCCGGCGCATAAGGCGGCGGCATCTCCGGCTCCGAGCCGACGCAGTTGCGCCAGACCCCGCGCACGAGGCCGAGACAATCGCAGCCCACGCCTTTCAGCGAACCCTGATGGCGATAGCGCGTGCCGATCCATGTGCGCGCTTCGGCAACAATGGCGGCGCGGGTGGGAGGTGTGGTCATTGTGTGTCCTGGCGAATTTCAACATCCGTCGTCCCCGCGAAAGCGGGGACCCATAACCACTGCATCTGGAAGCGAACCGGGATGATTGTGATCTTCTTTGTGAAAAGCACCGACAGGGAGTATGGGTCCCCGCCTTCGCGGGGACGACATCGCATGTGCCTCACACCTCCGGATGATGGAGAAACTCACCCCGCCATCGACCTGCCGTCGTTCCCGGCACCCGCATCCGGCGAGGCGATGACGAAATCGTTGCCCGGAATATGCGGGAAACCGCGGAAGTTGGCGACATTGGCAAAGCGCTCGCGGCAGGTCGCGAACCGCTTGTCGCATCCTGCCGAAACCGCGAACGTATCCCCGGTTGCAATGACTTCCGGCATCGCCTGCCACAGCGACAACCGCACGTGACCGGACGCCATGCGATGCTCCTTGATCTCGACCGACAGGCCGTCATTGGCGCCGGATGTCCAGGTCAGCTTGCCGCCGCTGAAAACGCCCTCGGTGAAAGTATCGAGGCCAGCCGCGATGATCGTGGATGTGGATTCGATAGCCCCCACATTGCCCTCGCCTTGCAAGCCCGCCGTGACGAGATCGAACTTGCAGCGGGCATCGCCGAGATCGGCGTTGCAGCGCGCCGTGAACAGGCGCCCGCTCTGCTGCGACAGCCGATCCGCCAGCCCGCGCAGTTCGGCGCTGAACGCCTGCCCTTCGCGCTTCACTTCGCCGAGTGTCGAGCGCGCCATCAGAACGCGCAGCGACACATCGCTCCAGTCCACCAGCCAGGTCTCGACACTTGCGGCATCGTAGCGGCCCGCGGCGAGATCGCTTTCGTTGAGCGCATCGTCCGCCAGCGCGCCCGCGATTTCCGCGCCATCCACCGAAAGATCGAAGCGGCTGGCCGCTTCGGATGAGGTGAAACCCGTGCCCGCGCGATAGGTGACGCCATCAATCACGAGATCGCCGTCGTGATCGGTGAAACCCTGCACCACTCCGTCGCGCCGGATCAGCTTCCAGCAATGGGCCAGCGTGGTGACGCCGGACTCGAGCTTTGCCTGCAAGGCGGATGGAATATCCCTCATGGCCGTATCTCCACCAGCGGGATTTTCGGAATCGCGCCCGCGGCGAAAGCCGCAAGATCGACTTCCATGTAATCGGTGTCGAAGCGCACCGGCACATCGAACTGAAAGCCCGCTGTCACCGCCGCGCCGCTTGCAGGAATGTGTCCGGCAAGAAAGGTGACGATGCCTGTCGTGCTGTCGCAGGTGAATGCCGTGCCTGACGCGACTTCGCTCCCCGCGACGGCAACGCGCACGCTGCCCGGTACCGGCTTGGCGATGATGCGCGTGTAAGGCGCATGGGTGCTGCCGTAGGTCTTTGTTAGTTGGAATGCGGTGCGCGTGCCATCCCCCGTGCCCAGGGTCTGGTCGAGTGGCGAGATATCGGACGTCGGCGCGGCGGAGGAATGATCGAGCCGGTCGCGCCAGCGGAAGCCATAGAACTGCCCGCGCCGCTCCTCGAAAAACGCAACCACCTGCTGCAAGGCGTCGAGTGTCTTGACGCCATAACCGGCATCGAAGCGGCGGCGCGAATGCGCCCAGCGGGCGTTGCGCTCCTCGCGGCCGGAGCCGAAGGTGACGATATCGGTCCGCCGCTCCGGACCGCCCGCGCTTTTCAGCGCGATGTCGAGCGGAAACAGGATTTCGTGAAAGCTGGCAGGCATCAGAGACTCCGCTGCCCGCGCGAGACGGCGCGCGCGATCTGGCCGGTGATATAGCTTTCCGAGCGGCGGAAACTCTCAAGGTCCGGCGTCGCAATCTGTATGGTGATGTTGTTGCCGCCGCCGCGGGACGCCACGCCGAGCTTGCCGTCCGGTCCGCGCGACAGCGGCATGATCGCCTCCGGTCCCGCCTCTCCGGCAAGACCGACGCCGCCCTGCATCAGCGGAAAGTAGGTCGGCGTGCCGATCACGCCGCCGCTGGCGAACGGCTTCACCGCGCCGCCTGCCGCCGTGAGCGACAGACCCGCCGATGCTCCCGTGCCCGCGAGACCGGAGAGCAGGCTCGACAATCCGCCCGCGATGCTCTTTTCCAGCGGCTTGAAGGCGAGCCGCACCGCCATGTCGGACAGCCGCAACGTCAGCGACTTCAGCACGTCGTCGAACTGCCGGCCGCCGATCACGGACGCGGAGAATGCGCTGGTCATGGCGCGCGAGAAGGCCATCGCACCTGTGGTCAGTTCCCGGGTGCGCGAACCGAGCGCGCCTAGCGTCAGCGAAACGTCATCGCCCGATGAATCAATCGCCATTGTTGTCTCCTGACTTTCTGTCCGGAAAAGACGCCATCAGTGCATCGAGCGATGCGCGGTCCATGGGCTCACGAATAGGCCCGCGCACAGTCTTCACAGCACAGGCGAGTTCACGCGGCGTCATCCGCCAGAACTGCTCCGGCGGAAGGCGCAGCACGCCGAGGCCGAAGCCGATCGCTTGTTCCCACGGAAACGGCTTCATCGCGCCTCCCGGATCGGCGCATCGTCGAATGTCGCGGCGATCAGATCGGCCGCGATGCGCACATAGCCCGCAGCCCCGCCATCGGCGGCCATCGCGGCCACCTCATCGTCCGAAACGCTCTCGCCCGCGCCGCGCAGACCCGCGCCGATAATGCGCATCAGGTCGCGCGCCGACAGCCGCCCACTGCCGAACCGTTCCGCCAGCGCGACCAGATCCGCTGCGCCGAAGGCGCATTCCAGTTCGGCGAGCGCGCCAAGCGTCAGCACCAGCGTGCGCTGTTTGCCGCCAAGTTCGGCGGCGATTTCCCCGCGATAGGTGTTTGGCATTGGGATCCTCATGAAAGCGGAAACGAGGCGACTTATTCAGCGTCGTCCCCGCGAAGGCGGGGACCCATAGCCACCACATTGTTATGGTCGCTATGGAAGATTGCTCCAACATCACTCTTCACCCGATAATCCAGGGAGTATGGGTCCCCGCCTTCGCGGGGACGACATCGCGCAGTGATCCCGGTTCTGCGAAGCAGCGCTGCACGCTGCATCGCGCCCGGGACACAAGCTATGCCGCCGTAAATGTCAGTGCGCCGGCGGACTCCAGCGTCAGATCGAACGTCACTTCGCCATTGTGCTCGCCGGAGAACTCCAGACTCGAAATCTGGAACAGGCCTTCGATGGCGCCGAAGTCGGGCACGATGACCTGACAGGTTTTCAGGACTCCGTCGAAGAACACCTGACGCACCATCGCGTCGGACGCGGCATCCTTGAACAAGCCCCTGCCCGAGATCGACGCGCGCTTGACGCCCGCACCGGCGAGAAGCTCGCGCCATCGCTCGGTCGACTCCGCGTGCGTGACATCGACCACCTCGGCGTTGAACGCGATGCGGCGGCTGCGCAGCCCGGCGACGGTGACGAAACTTGCGCCGTCGCTCATCTTGAGCAGCAAGTCCTTGCCTTTCTGGGCGGCCATGATGTTCTCCTTGACAAATTATCAAATTCTCTGAGGCCTCATCCTGAGGAGCGATCCGCAGGATCGCGTCTCGAAGGATGGGGCTCCGTGCCTTCATGGTTCGGGACGCGCGCAAAAGCGCGCTCCTCACCATGAGGAAACCTCAAAGCGGCTCCGTCACCGCGCGAAACCGCACCAGGGCGTGATAGGTGCGGCCGTCGCCTTCGCGGCGGATGTCGGCGATCGAAAAACGCAGGTTCACCAGCCGGTGCCCGTCGGGCGACAGCGGCGCATCGTCAAGCGCCTGCAGCAGAGCGCCCGCGATCACATGCGCTTCGCGATGACCGCCCTTGCGTGACCAGGCGTGCAGGGTGAGCTGATGCTCCTGCGTCTGCCCGCCGTCGGATGATGCATCGGTCAGCCGGGCCTCGCCCAGCGTCACGTAAGGAAACTCCGCATCACGCGGCGGCTCGTCGTAAATCCTGCCGCCGCCGAGCACCGATGTCAGCGCACCGTCGGCCAGCAACGCCTCATGGATCGCGGCGCGCAGCGCCACGTTGGCTGTGGTCATGGATATGATCTTTCCTCATACGATGTCGTCATCCTGAGGTGCGCGCTCGCGCGCCTCGAAGGATGGGCATCTTGCTCGTCATCCTTCGAGGCTCACCACAGGTGCGGTTCGCACCTCAGGATGACGTTAACGCCCTCACCCCACCCGCACGTCGGCGTCGATCTCGATCAGGCGGCGGTCGTCGCTCTCGCGGATCGCGGCGATCCGGTAGATCCGCGCGCCGTCGCTGAAGCGATGCTGCAGCGTCAGGGAAAGATGACTGCGCAGGACGATGCGATAGCCCTGCGTCGCGCCATCGGCATCCGCCTCGACATCGTGGCGCGCGGCAAGCGGCGTCACCTGCGCCCACACGGTTGCAAATGCGGTCCAGGTGCGGACGACGCCGCCCTGATCGTCGGGCGTCTCGATGGGTTGCTGAACCACAAGGCGCGTTTTCAATTGTCCGGGATCAATCATAGCGAGAGCACCCGGTGGGAGGCGATCATGGCGTTAACGCTGGCAGGCATCATCGCGACACTGGAGCCGATGGCGATCAGGCCGCGGTTCTCGTACCAGTGCGCCACCAGCATGCGGATCGCCTGCAGCAGGCGCTGCGGAACATCCCCGGCCGCGCCATACCCCACTTCGATATCGAGTTCGATTCCCGCCGTGCTTCGCCCTGGCACCGGCAGCGACCACGACGGCGCGGCAAGCGCGCCTGCTGCGCGATCGACCGCGAAAATTTCGGGGTCGATCTCACTCGCTTCACCTGCGGCGTTGAACACGCGCACTGCTGCGAGCGCGCGCAGCGGACCGATGCGCGGCACGATCCGTCCGCCATCCGGCCAGCGATCCAGCACCAGCCGCCAGGTCTGCGTGATCAGCGCGCAGCGCGTCAGCGCCTCGACATGATGGCGCGCTGCCGAAATCAGCGCGGTGATGATCGCGTCGTCGTCGCCGTGCTCCACGCGCAGGAAGGCCTTGGCATCGGCGAGCGACAGCGGCTCGGCCGCCGGCGCGGTAACGAGATATGCAGGCATGGTGAAACCCCTGTGTTCGGTCGATCAGGCAACAGCGGTTGACAAAGCATGTGCGGCGAGGCTCATCCTTGCGGATGATCCCGCTGTCACGCCTTTGCGCCGCCCTCATTATTTCTTCGGCCATTACAACGCCGTCGCACGCCATCACCGGGAGCCGCTCCGCGCCGAGCGGCGGCGTGGCGCAATCCATCGTCACGGTCGTCGCGGCAGGCGGCGGTGTCTGCACCGGCACGATGATCGCGCCGAACATCGTTCTCACCGCCGCGCATTGCATCGCGCCGGGCACCGCCAATCGCGTGATCGACTATTCCTCAAAGCCGCCCACGCTGATCGCGCCGCAGCAGGTCGCGGTTCATCCGCGCTACAACGCGCAATCCATCGCGGCCCATCGCGCCACGGCGGACGTCGCGCTGCTGCGCCTGCCCGCCCCGATGCCCGGAAAATCCGCCGCGCCTGTCGGCGTGCCGCGGATCCCCTTCACACCAGCGTCACGCTTCACGGTCGTCGGCATCGGCTCCACGGTTGCCGGACGCGATGCGGGCGTCGGCATCGTCCGCGCCGCGCCACTCGCCGTGACCGGCCAGCCCGGCACGTTGCAGGTGCGTCTGGTCGATCCGCAAACCCAGAACAGGAGCGCGGGCATGGGCGCCTGCACCGGGGATTCCGGCGCACCGGCGTTCGAGGATCAGAACGGCGTCAGCGTCATCACCGGCGTGGTGAGCTGGTCGACCGCTGCGAACAACGCGGCCGGCTGCGGCGGCCTCACTGGCGTCACACCCCTGACATTATATAGAGACTGGATCGTGAAGACGGCCCGAAGCTGGGGCGCGGCGATTCAGTAACAATCGTCAAGTTTCCAAGGCCCTGACCAGCAGCGGACAAGCCGCCAGTTTTCTGTCCGGTATCTTCTTCGGCAACAGTTGCGAGAACGCGATGCATCCATTGTCCATTCACGCCTGCAAAGTGATTGTCAGCGTGGCTGCCTGCATAGCATTGATCGCGGCGGCCCAGGCGCAGCAGGGCGAGACGAAGACGCCGCGCCCTCGTCATCAGGCCCGCACGCAGGATCAGCCTCTCAAGCAACCTTCGGCGAGCCGTCAACCAGCCGGCTGTCCCGAATTCGGCCCCGGCTTTGTGCGCATGCCGGGTTCGGACAGTTGCATCCGCTTTGGCGGCGGTGTCGGCATCGGTGTCGGCGCGGTGCCGTAGACCTCTGCCACTCGCCGTTCAGTGGTGATGGCCGCGATGCCGCTTCTTCTTGCGCGGATGAGCCGGCTGCGGCCGCGCCGTCGGCTGGGCCTCCTGCCGATAACGCCTGCGCGATTCCTCCAGCGCCCGCTGATAGCCCGGCGAGTTCATAATGCTCGGTGACCTGCACCCCTGAAACGCCCTCGATTTTGAGTTAGGATTTCTGTTCTCCAGCCAGGAGACAGACGATGCGTAAGAGCAGGTTTACCGAAGAGCAGATTATCAAGGTCTTGAAGGAGCATGCCGCCGGGGTTTCGGCG